>Ga0105237_10002513_pt1 | contig 22709 bp, 14 predicted proteins | sample KBSC24metaG_FD_81520 | JGI IMG/M metagenome (GOLD analysis project Ga0105237, IMG submission 81520) | Corn rhizosphere microbial communities from Kellogg Biological Station, Michigan, USA - KBS C2-4 metaG | ecosystem: Host-associated > Plants > Roots > Rhizosphere > Soil | place: Michigan, USA...
CCTGCTGCCGGGTCAAAATAGTAACGGCTGCTGATGTTAGGTACATCAGCAGAAGATACACTACCTGGAATATAACCTAATCTGGGATCAATTTGATCCGAAAAGACCAGTTTATTCCAGTTGATGGTACGGTTGGTTAAGCCTGCGGCTATACCAAATGAAAGTACAAATTCATCTGTACCTACACTGTAAGCATACGTGGCTGCAATGTTGTTTTTAAGGAGCCCGGCTGATCCTTCATTGCTCCGGTTAAACATCAAACCAACACCACCGGCAAAGCTGGGTATATTGATGTCGGCTGAAGCATTGATGTATTGCAGATTCCCGGTAAGGCTTGACCATTGGTTCCTGTAGATCAGGTTGGCCCGGATGTCTCCTTCAAATTGTCCGGTAAGAGCAGGGTTAAGGTACAAAGGTGCATTAAAAAACTGCGAAAAGAGCTGATCTTGCGCATTGGCTGCAAAGGAACAGATTAATCCGGCAATTATCAGGAATAGATATCTCTTTTTCATTTCTTCTTATCTGATCAGGTGGATTGGTCCGGTTCTTTTTGGTGTAGAATTATCATAACTCATTCCTTTCCATTCGGTACCATTAATAAACTCAACATCGACTTTCCAGAAGTAAACACCTTGTGGCGCAGGGGAGCCGCTAAAGGTTCCGTCCCAACCTTCAACGGGACGACCTTCCTCGAGTTTACTGGTTTCCCATAACGCTTGCCCCCATTTGTTGAAAACAGTCAACTTCCAGGTTTTAATACCCGAGCCTTTGGCCTGGAATGACCTGAGTTCTGGTCTTGAACCTCCGGGCATAAAGGCATTAGGAAGGTATAAATAGCCTGGAACACCTTGAATGGTAACTTGCTTAAAGGTGCTGCTCACACAGCCTTGCTGATTAATGACTTTTAAGGTCACCGTGTATTTTCCTGTATCTGCGTAGGTATGAGATGGGTTCTGCAGGGTGGAACTTTGTTGATCTCCAAAAGTCCAGAGCCAGCTGCTGGGCTGATTGGTGCTTTCATCTTCGAACCTGAAGGTATAATCAGGAATGCTGATTACTGTAGAAGGGGAAACATTAAATTTTGCGACAGGAGGTGGTACAATATGGATGTATTGGTTCCTGGAAATCGTCTGCGTACATCCGAGTGAATTGGTGGCGGTAAGGATTACGGTATAATATTCCTGGTCGCCGGTGTAAGTATGTATTGGTGCAATTTCATTAGACAAGGGACTTCCGTCACCAAAGTCCCAGCTGTAGCTAAAACCATCTTGCGTATGGTTTCTGAACTGTACGGCAAGGCCTGCACAGCCCAGGGTGATGTCGGCATCGAAGGCGACTTGTGGCTGAGGAAGTACGGTAATGGTTTCTGTTGTGGAAATCTCAGAACAGCTGTTGAATGCTGTCATTTTAACGGTATAGGTACCCGCTTTGGTAAAGGTATAGGTTTCTGTTCCGGTCGTTACAGTATTTCTTGTACCTCCGTCGCCGAAATCAAATGTAAAGCGGCTTGCGCCAATAGAGTTGTTGTCGAAATGCACTGTCCAGGGTGCGCAGCCTTGTTTTTCTTTGGCATCTACCACGAGTTCTGGCGTAATATTTTGAGGAGCTACACGGATATCATAACTCTTAATATCGGTCCCGCAGTCATTTACAGCAGTTAATGTTGCTTTAAAAAGCTGCGTTTTTGTGGTGTTGTAAATATGATTTACCGGCGATTTATCTGTCTTTTCGACAATTGGACTTCCATCTCCAAAATCGTAATAATATTTGTTGGTGCCTCCCGGAGATGTATTGGTGAAATCTACACTCATTGGCGAACAGCCATCCGTTTTGCTTGGCGAAAATACAGCAATTGGTTTCGCTTTCACGAATACTGTAGCGGTTACCGAGTTGCTTCCACAGGTGGTCGTGGCGGTTAAAGTTACGGTATAAAGACTGTCTTTGCCGGATGGGTTGGCATAAAAGGTAACCGGTGCAGGATTGGCCAGATCTGACTGTTCCCCGTTCCCAAAATCCCATTTAAATGTAGCGCCTGCTGTAAGTATAGAGGTGTTTACAAAAGTTATCTTGAGTGGATCGCAGCCTTCTGAAGTAAGCGGGGTAAAGCTTGCCGGAACAGCCTGGTTGGTGCTGAATACGTGGAAGAATTCCGCTTCTGAACAGCCCAGTAAACTGCTCACCACGAGTTTGATGGTTACACTGGTATTGCTTGTTTTTAGGATATATTCCGGGAAATTGATGCCGGTGGCGATTTGAACGTCATCTGCATACCAGGTATAGGTGTTGTTCCGGTCTGCGTATGGAACAGCATGAATGTCTAATTTAAATGGAATACAGCCTTTGTCAGATGTCCAGTTAAACTCTGCTATGGCATTAGGATTTACAGTTACTTTAATGGCATTGCTGGTGCTTTGAAGGGTACCACTGCATTGAACTGTGCCCACAAGGCGCCTGTAATATGTAGTGGCGGTGAGGCTTTGCGGCTGATAATCTTTAGCAATTCCACTGCTGATGTTTGTCCAGTTGTTTCCATCCGGGCTAGATTGCCACTGATATAGAAATTGTCCATCTGCGCCTTCGGGTGTACTTCCTGTTAAAATCTCCGGGGCTTTTCCACTGCAAATGGTCTGGTCTGCAGTGATGGTGTTTTTTGTTATCGGCGGTTGAACCGTGATCTGAAATTCATTGCTGATGGAGGTACAACTGCCACTTTTTACAGTTCTTCTAAAGATGACCGTACCTGTCGTACTTAATTGAATGCTCAGGTTCTGACTCGTTTCACCGGCAATTACTGTCCATGCCCCCGAGCCTTCTTTCAGCTCCCAGAGGTACTGGTAATTTCCTTCATCTCCTCCGGTTGGGGTGTTGCCGGTAATGGTGGCTGTTTGCCCATTGCAGACTACGGTATTGTTGCTGGAGATGCTTTGGTTAATGCCTTCGTTATTGCGGATATTTACCTGAGATTCTGAGGGACCGCAGGGAGAGTTGCCGGTAATGGTCCATTTAAAAACATAAGTTTGCGGGCTTAATAGACCTGTAACTTCTGTTTTAGGCGAAGTAGGGTCAACAATGGTGATATTTCCTGTACCTGAAACTTTTGTCCACAGTCCGGATTCGCCTGCGGCAGGTGGATTGGCTTCCAGCAGCACAGTCCCGCTGGCACACAAGGTTTGGTCGTTACCTGCTTTTGCAATAGTCGTTGCCGGGCTGACAGTGATGGTCGTCGGTGTTGAATATTCTATTGTACAGCCACCATTTTGAACGACTGCTCTGAATTGGGTGGTTAAGGTTAAATCTTTAAAGGTGTAGGTGGTTCCGGTATTGATACCCGGAAGGTCTGTCCACACGGCAGCGCCGCTGGTCATACTTTGCCACCCTTTGACCGTGCCCCTGTTTCCGCTCAATGTAATTACACCAGTGTTGCTGTTCTGGCAAACCAAGGCTGTTGTTGTTGCTGTCGTGCCAGGTAGTGTTGGTTCATTAACGGTAATGGTTACTTCGCTGCTCGATGCCGCACATTTACCGGTTCCGGTAATTGTCCAGCTGAAGGTATACGTTTCTCCCGGGACTAAATTGCTGACTTTAGTTCCTGCATCTGTGGCATCAGCAAATTGAGGTACCTGGGCATGTACAGAAACCACCTTCCACAGACCGGTACCGACATCCGGTTTATTCCCTTTCAGGACATAAGAATTGGCGGAACAAATATTCTCGTTGGGACCTGCATTTGATGGGGTAACTGCTGGGTCAACATGTACAATGACCTGAATATCTTTTCCTTTACAACCGGTGGAAGAATAAGGTGTAATGGTATAAGTTACCGTTCCCTGATTAAAAGCAGAGTTCAATAAAACGTCATTGATGTTTAGTGAGTTTGCAGCAGTGCCCTGAACCAAATTAGAAGTATTGCCGGTAATTCCAGTTGTTGCCGTACTTGTCCATGTAAAAGTTGCCGGAATATTTGAATTGATCACAATGGCTGCCGGATTGTTGTGACAAATCGTTTTTTCCGGAACCGCTGCTGTGATCACTGGTCTGGGCGCAATATTGACCGTAAACTTAAAAGGAACACCGTCACATCCGTTTGATTCCGGAGTAATTGTATATTCAACTGTCGCTGTTTGTACAGCATCTGTATTTACAATGGCCTCATTAATATTGCCATTTCCACTTGCACTGAAACCAGTAGCGGTACCTGCAGTATTTACTGCAGTCCATTTAAACGTACTGCCGGGCACATTAGTTTGGGGGGTAAATACAGCGAAATCTCCTGTACATATGTTTTGTGTAAGGGAAGGCAAAGGATTGCTAACCGTATTTTTTGGATAGATCACCACCGCTGCATCGGATGTAATTACCGCACAGGTACCCGTGATGCCAGTGTTAACCACCAGCTTTATATTCGCCACACCGGCATTGCGCTCGGCAAGGGTAGGGGTATAAACTGTTTTAAGATTATCTGTCGGAAGAAAAGTTCCGGCACCCACCCACTGAAAGGTGGTTTTAGATATGGCATTTTCAATTTTTCCCTCCAGGTTAATGTTGTCATTGTAACAAACGGCTGTTGGCGTTGCTGTAATGCTGGCAGTTGGCGATGCAGTAAAATTAAGTTTCTGAGACACGGTAACCTCACCACAGTTATTTTTATGGGTTAAAGTAACTGTATATGTTCCAAAATCCTGGAAATTGATGGTTGGGTATTGAGAATTTGGTGTACTCGGACTTACAAAGCTATACCCACCAGCGCCCGTAACTGTCCAGGTATAAGTATCTGCAAGCGGTTTTACCGTACCATTGGAGAGTGTTTTGGTCACGTCGCTATTGGGTCCAAAGGTATAGTCACCCCTTGCGCAAAGATCGTTGTCCTTAGATAAACTAGCCTGAGGACTTGTGTTGACCACGACTTCCTGTGCATTGGCAGAGACCTCGCAGGTTCCTGTTTTGATCGAAAGAACGATGCTATACACACCTGTCTGGGCAAACGTAAAATTTGGGTTTGCCGCATTTTTATCAAAAGTAACTCCTGCCGCCGGTGTAACTGTCCAGGTATAAACTGGAGTATTAGGGCAGGTGTTGTCCAAGATTGATGCGGAACTGTTCGCTGTAATTGTGGCTGCTGAAAGGCAGATGAGTTTGCTGGAAAGTGTGAAAGCTGGCTTTGGCGGGTCTTGAACACAGATTTCTTTGGATACATCATCAGCCGGACAGCCACCATCACTGATAGACGATAAACGTATAACATGTATTCCTTTCAAGGTGAATTTATGAACGAAATTATAGGTAAGGGGTTTTGCAGCAGCAACAATATCACCGTCAATATACCAGTTGTAAACTACATTGCTTGCTGCACAACCTGGAGAATTTGTGTTAGCTTTTTCTCCGGTTATTGACTGGTTTATAAATGTAATATCATCTCCAATGCAAGCAATAGGCGGAGAGGAAAACTTGTTAATGGGGCGGGTCACCACTCTTGCTGGTGTAGACAGTGGAGCTCCAATTGGTCCGCAAAAAGGGCTCACAACACCAACATTAACGCCGAACGCATTGTAAAAAGTTTGGTTACCGGACGTGTAAGACAATCCGCAGGACGATTCGGTATATAAGTGGCTTACCCGGTTTCCATTCGATTGGATATCACAATAAGTATATTCATTGCTTTTCTTGTCTCCCCAGTCTATTTTATAGGTATTACCCGGAAAATTCGCTTTTACACTGGGCTCTACCCGGTATTCAAAAGCCCCTGTAGGGTAACAGACCGTATTGCCGTTGGTGGTCGTAAACGCAGTTACAGCCAGGTTATTGATTAGGAAATAAGCTTTTGTACCTATGCTGCCGTTAGGTAACGTAGCTTTAACAAACATAGTGTAATGTGCAAGTGAAGCAGTATAAAACCTAGTATCCTCAATAGAGCTAAAGGTCATGGTTTCCGTCTGTCCCGGAGTTAATTCATTTTTTATAGTAACAATTACATTTCCGGTACTGGACTTATTTGTGAACTGAAACTGCGTTAAAGTGGTATTTTCGTCTGTATTACAGGTTCCGAAGGTAAGTGGGTTTTCACTTACTTTGGTTGGTGAACTTAAAGCTGCAATTACAGCTGCTCCCGAGCCAATTGTAAAGGGGGTTGATGGTGCTGAATAACTGTTAAGGCTTGTTGATTTTACTCTCAGTTGGTAGTTTGCACCTGCCGCTATTGTTAATGGAATAGTTCCATTAACAAAAGTTGAATAAAACCCGGTATAAGTACCAATCCAAGTCTCATTGGCAAAATTTCCATTTGCATCAGAAAGATATAATTCAAAAGTATTGCCTATTGGAATACAGTTGTTGCCTGTATTGAAGGTTACTGCGATACTCGATCCAGGCGAATAAGGCCCTGTATTTACCGGGTCAAGCGTAATTTGTGCCTGAGAAGTAAAAGTGATTAAAAAGAAGGTAACAAATACGAGAGCGCGTTTAAATTTCCCCATGCGTTTGTTTCCATAAATGTAAATAACTATTTAATAATTTACAATACGGAAACATAAATTAACATAGATATAATTAAAACAGAAAAGCCTCACAAATTTTTGTGAGGCTTTTCTGTTTTAATATGCTTTGAGATGGGGAATTACATCATTCCACCCATGCCGCCGCCGCCCATTGGAGGCATACCACCACCAGCAGGAGCATCTTCAGGATCATCAGCCAATACACATTCTGTTGTTAACAACATTGCTGCGATAGAAGCTGCATTTTCCAATGCTACACGGCCCACTTTAGTTGGGTCAATAACACCAGCTGCAATTAAGTTCTCATATACATCTGTACGGGCATTGTAACCGAAATCAGCTTTGCCTTCTTTTACTTTTTGAACCACGATAGAACCTTCGATACCTGCATTCTCGCAGATCTGACGTAAAGGCTCTTCAACAGCACGTTTAACGATAGCGATACCTGTAGTTTCGTCATCGTTAATGCCTTTCATACCTTCTAAAGCTTCGATAGCGCGGATAAAAGCTACACCACCACCAGCAACGATACCTTCTTCAACAGCCGCACGGGTTGCATGTAAAGCATCATCAACACGGTCTTTTTTCTCTTTCATTTCTACTTCAGAAGCAGCACCTACATAAAGAACAGCAACACCACCAGCTAATTTAGCCAAACGCTCCTGTAATTTTTCTTTATCGTAATCAGATGTTGTCGTTTCGATCTGAGCTTTAATCTGGTTAACACGAGCTTTGATGTCTTCAGACTGACCAGCACCATTGATGACAGTTGTATTGTCTTTATCAACAACCACTTTTTCAGCAGTACCTAAATAAGTCAGGTCAGCATTTTCCAGTTTATAACCTCTTTCTTCAGAGATCACTGTACCACCAGTTAAGATAGCGATATCTTCCAGCATAGCTTTTCTGCGGTCACCAAAACCAGGCGCTTTAACAGCAACTACTTTCAGAGATCCACGGATTTTGTTCACTACCAAAGTTGCCAGTGCTTCACCATCTAAATCTTCAGCGATGATCAATAAAGGTTTTCCGGTTTGAACTTGTTTTTCAAGGATCGGCAGCAATTCTTTCATGTTGCTGATCTTTTTATCATAGATCAAAATGTAAGGGTTTTCTAATTCCGCTTCCATTTTATCCGCATTGGTTACAAAGTAAGGTGATAGATAACCACGGTCAAATTGCATACCTTCAACTGTTTTTACTTCAGTTTCAGTACCTTTTGCTTCTTCTACTGTAATTACACCATCTTTACCCACTTTGCTCATGGCTTCAGCGATTAAAGATCCGATTACTTCATCGTTATTTGCTGAAATTGAAGCAACTTGTTTGATCTTGTTGTTGTCTTCGCCAACAGTTTGAGATTGAGATTTTAAGTTTTCTACAATTGCAGTAACCGCTTTGTCGATACCACGTTTCAAATCCATTGGATTTGCACCGGCAGCAACGTTTTTAATACCAGCAGTAACGATAGCCTGAGCCAATACAGTTGCAGTTGTAGTTCCATCACCTGCGATATCTGCAGTTTTAGAAGCCACTTCTTTAACCATTTGAGCACCCATGTTTTCAATTGGGTCTTTTAATTCGATTTCTTTAGCTACAGTAACACCATCTTTGGTAATAGCAGGTGAGCCAAATTTTTTATCGATAATTACATTACGGCCTTTAGGACCTAAAGTTACTTTTACAGCATTAGCCAAAGTATCAACACCTCTTTTCAGGGCGTCACGGGCTTCTACATTATATTTTACTTGTTTTGACATTTTCTTTTGTTGATTTAATGTTTTAAAGTTAAAATGCGAAAGTTTAATTTAGCATTTCATCAATTTCATTGATTAAAGAGTTCCTAAAATATCAGAATCTCTCATGATTAAATACTCTTTACCTTCGATGGTTACTTCTGTGCCACCGTATTTGCTGTATAAAACCTGATCTCCAACTTTAACGCTCAAAGGAATTAAATTTCCAGTCTGATCTGCATATTTACCCGGACCAACTGCTACTACTACTCCTTGCTGAGGTTTTTCTTTAGCGGTATCAGGGATATAGATACCTGAAGCTGTTTTTTCTTCTGCAGCGGCAGCTTCAACAACTACTCTATCTGCATTAGGTTTAAAGTTTAAAGCCATAACTTATTCTTAAATTTAAATTTTATATTAAATATGAAAAGCGCATAATACGCCGTACTCATAGTATCAGTTTTTATGCCAAGCCTTGATAGCTTGCCAAATTTACACAGCCTTGTCAGCTAATGGTTTGAGGTGTTTAGGTTTTGTGTCAGAGTGGCAGAAAGCGCAAAGCCCGCTAAGAGTAAATCTTAACGGGCTTTCTATATGTTTAATGGAACCGTCTTATTTAGCTGGCTTACTTTGGTCAGCAGGAGCCGGCGCCGGAGCAGGTTTTTGTGTATTGTTTGCTGGCAACTGGCCAAGCGGGGAAGGTGCAACAGTTTTATCCAGCTGCTCCTGAATCTTGGAAGGTCCGGATCCTGTATTACCTGTTTTTGCGATTGTGGTTACAGTTAAAGAAATCACAACGATTAAAGTCAGACAAATCCAGGTACCTTTTTCCAGAACATCACCTGTACGCTGAACACCAAACATGTTACTTCCCGAACCACCTGTAGCTAAACCACCGCCTTTAGGATTTTGTATCAAAACAAACAGGCCTAATGCGATGCAAATGATGATCAATAAAATAATTAAAAAAATCATAGTCGTTTATATAGTTAAATTTTCTTTTCTAAAGATTGGATAAGGTCGGCAAAGTAACGGCTTTTTTCTGGAAACTTCAAACTTAATTTTTGATAAGTATCTATTGCCTTGTGATAAAGCATCTGTTCAATATAGATTTTGGCCAGGGTTTCCGATACCAGATCATTGTGGTCTTCGGCACTTTTCTTGGCTTTATTCTCATTATCGATCTGCTCTGCATTCGGAGGGCTGATCTGCGGATCTTTTTTTAAGAAATTGTCAATGATCTCCGTTTCCTTATGGTCAGCAGGTTTTCCCAGCGGTGTATTGCCCGCTACTTCATCCGCATCAAAAGGACTTTGAAGATGAAATATATGTTCTACATACTGCTGCTGCAGCTCACCAGGGGTGTTGCTTTTTTTGGGAGAGGCGTAAGGTTGAAAAATGGACTGATGCTCTTTACGTGTCTTGGCCAGCCACCATAAAAAGGTATAAGGGAGGGTGTCGTCATGATAATTGCTCACCGTTGCCGTCTCTTCGGGCTGAACATCCGCAGGAGGAGCAGGTTCTTCCCGGGAATCTTCGGGCGCAAATTTTTCTTCGAAAGCAAAGAAGTCAACAGACATGCCTTCCAGTACAAAGTCATCCTCAATAGTCTCTATTCTCGCTGAAGGATTATCCTGGGCAGGAGGGGCCTGATGAGCAGCAGGCCGAAAATCATCCACATTCAATTCTGAGATTTCTTCAAATATTTCTTCTTCTTCAACATCTGCCTGAGGGCTTGCACCAATCAATTCAAAGTCTCTCTGAAGTGGCCATTCCCGCTGTTCCAGTACCTTGTGAAGTAAAGTGCCGTTGGTATAAAATGCAGCTTTATTTCTTGAACGGTCATCGGCGGTATTTGCTTTTGCCGAGAGCAGGTGCACTGGTTGAAAATAAGGATACAATCTTGTCAGATCTTCTAATAAAGACATATCCTGCTGATCTGCCAGGTTTGGCTCAGCAAGCAATATTGAAAGTCTATCTTGTCTATTTTTTTCCAGCTCCACGTTGCTAAGTTAGGGATTGAAATTCATTTAGTTTACCACTGTGCAAAAGCCCTGTTAAAAATATCGTCTATCAGCATCACATTGACATCTTTAATCAGTTGGGGTTCAAGTTGCTGTATCGTAGATCCGTTTAAGGGGAAATTTTTAAACTTGGTAAAAGTCTCTTCAAAACTCTGTTTTGGGTTGATATTGTTGGTGTATTTTGCCGTAATGGTAATCGTGATCCTGTTGGTTCCCGGCGTAAGTTGCTGGTTATCCGTGATGGTTACGGGTACAATCTCATAATTGGTAATGCGGCCTTCAATCGTTGCATCGGCTTCATTTTGACTAAGGCTTAAACGGGTCTGCTCCCGGATGCGTTTCTTCAGGGCTTCAGTGAAATCCTGGCTTAATGTCGGGATAACAAGAGGCGCATTGTTCTCAAAGAATTGTACATTGATGGTCTTCATGCTGTCTGGAATGGAAATTCCTTTCAAACTGATCGAACAGGAATTGAAAGTAACCACAATAAGTGCCAGCAGTATCGATAATTTCTTCATATTAATTCAAGTTCAATTCCTTAATCTTTCTATATAATGTCCGTTCAGAGATACCCAGTTCCTGCGCAGCAAATTTACGTTTGCCTTTGTGCTTCTTCAATGCTTTTTTGATCAGATCAGATTCTTTATCAATTAAAGACAAGGATTCTTCCACTTCTTCCGCATCGTGTGCATAATTATACTCTACAGGAGTATTCGATACAGGTTTCTTAATGGTGAGCGTGGGTTCCAGACCAGAGCCCAGTTCCGTATCCTGGTAAAGCTGATTGATGAAGTGAGGGTTGTCTGCAATAATATGAGAGGTGTTTCCTCCGCTCTGGATAATCTCTGCAACCAGTTTCTTGAGCTCCATCATATCCTTTTTCATGTCAAAAAGTACTTTGTACAGGATATCACGTTCTGTAAAATCTTCTTTATTGTGCTGTCCGCTTAAGGCAGGCAGGTTTCCGGAGCTTTCATTAGGAATGTAGTTCAGCAGCGCCTGTGCAGTTACATTTCTGTCTTTTTCCAGCACACAGATTTGCTCCGCGATATTTTTTAACTGGCGCACATTACCCGGCCAGCTGTAATTGCTGAGCATTTGTATGGCATCTGGTTCCAGTTGAATGCCCGGACTGCGGTATTTATCACTAAAATCTGCCGAAAATTTTCTGAACAATAAATAAATATCCTCTTTACGCTCATGTAAGGCAGGTATCCTCAAAGGAACAGTGTTTAGACGATAATAAAGATCCTCGCGGAACTTTCCCGACTTTACACGATTGTACACATCGACATTGGTGGCTGCAATAATCCTTACATCCGTTTTCTGAACTTTGGAAGAACCTACCCTAAGATATTCCCCGCTTTCCAGCACCCTCAGCAAACGGGCCTGGGTACCCAGTGGAAGTTCTGCTACCTCGTCGAGAAATATAGTGCCTCCGTTGGCCACTTCAAAATAACCTTTCCGGGCTTCGTGGGCACCGGTAAAAGATCCTTTCTCATGTCCGAATAATTCTGAATCAATTGTTCCTTCCGGAATAGCACCGCAGTTCACGGCGATAAATGCCCCGTGTTTTCTGGCGCTCAACTGATGTATGATGTGCGAAAAAACCTCCTTACCACTACCACTTTCACCTGTAATTAAAACAGACATATCCGTAGGGGCAACTTGTCTCGCGGTATCTATAGCCCGGTTTAAAAGAGGAGAGCCCCCAATAATACCAAAGCGGTTTTTAATGTCTTGTATATCCATATATTAATCTGCTATTCTGCCCAATAAGGTAGCTGAAGTACAACGTTCAATGAATACGTTCAGATATTGCCCTGCCTTAATTTCTTCAGAAGCGGGGAAAACAACCATTGCGTTCTGATCTGTCCTGCCGCAATAATCTTTATCCGATTTTTTAGAAGGGCCTTCTACCAGGATGCGGAGTGTTTTACCTACATTTTTCTGCAGCCTGTATAAGGACCATTCCTGTTGTTTAAGCAGAATCTCACTTAACCTGCGTCTTTTTACTTCGTCAGGAATATCATCTTCCAGTTTTCTTGCAGCCAGTGTACCAGGTCTTTCAGAATAACTGAAGGTAAAAGCGAAATCGTAACCCACATAATCCATCATGGTCAGCGTTTCCTGATGCTCTTCTTCGGTTTCGGTACAGAAACCCGCAATGATATCAGAAGAGATGGCACAGTCAGGAATGATATTTCTGATGGCATCGACCCGGTTGATGTACCATTCGCGTGTATACGTACGGTTCATCAGGTCCAGGACCCTGCTGCTTCCGGATTGAACAGGAAGGTGGATATAGTTGCAAATATTATCGTATTTGGCAATAGTATATAAAACTTCGTCGGTAATATCTTTAGGATGTGAGGTAGAGAACCGGATCCGGAGTTCCGGGCTGATTAAGGCTACTTTTTCCAGCAATTGCGCAAAGTTGACCTCTATTTCAGCACTTTCCTCTGCATCTGCACCTTTCCATTTATAGGAGTCAACGTTTTGACCCAGTAAGGTCACTTCTTTATAGCCTTTGTCAAACAAATCCTGTGCTTCAGCTAAAATAGAATGTGGATCCCTGCTGCGCTCTCTTCCGCGGGTAAAAGGAACCACACAAAAAGAACACATATTGTCGCAGCCCCGCATAATAGAAATAAAAGCAGTAATGCCATTTCCATTTAAACGCACCGGGCTGATGTCTGCATAAGTTTCTTCCCTTGACAGCAGTACATTGATGGCTTTTTGCCCGTCTTCTACCTGACCAATCAGCTGTGGAAGATCCCGGTAAGCATCAGGTCCAACCACAACATCCACCAGTTTTTCTTCCTCTAAAAACTTTGATTTTAAGCGCTCGGCCATGCAGCCCAGTACACCAACGATAAGTTTTGGATTGCGGCGTTTTTCGACACCGAACTGAGAAAGACGGTTTCTAACCCGTTGTTCTGCATTCTCTCTGATCGAACAGGTATTGATGAACACCACATCCGCTTCTTTATAATCTCCTGTGGTTTCAAAACCCTGGTCAAGCAAGATAGACGCTACAATTTCGCTGTCTGCAAAATTCATCTGGCAACCATAACTTTCGATATAGAGCTTTCTGCCGTTGCGCTTTGCGGGTGCATCTATTACTAAAGCCTCACCCTGGCGTCCTTCATCGTGTGTCTTATCTGTTAGCTGTAAATCAATCATATATAGTTACTCTTTATTGGGACTCCAAAAATACATAAATAATTTCGTAAATGACAAAGTGGCAGAGATATTGTGTAGATTCTGTTTCCGGATCTGATGCTTATGGCCAAACAAAGAAAAATGTCTGCAATATGGAAATGGATCATAGTCTCCTTTCTGTCCCTGTTCCTGCTTATCGGAGCAGCTGTTCTGTATTTTAGCATTAAATGGAAACCACGTATTACCAAAAGGATCAAGACGGAAGTATACAACGGCTCACATCATTTATATAAAATAGATTTTAAAGACATTCATTTAAACATACTTCTTGGAAATGTAACGCTGGATAGCCTTGCCCTGATACCGGATACTGCTGAATTTCGTATGCTAAGAGATTATGGCCTGGCGCCTTCGAACATCTTCCGGGTGAAACTAACCCATCTCCAGCTTTCGGGTATATCGGTGCTGAAAGCTTATTTTAAAAAGAAGATCGATATTTCACGCATCCTTCTGGACCAGCCGTCTGTAGATATGATCCACAATGACAGGGCCAGGAAGAAAAAAGAAGAAGGACCTTCTTTGTTTGAAATGCTTTCAGGAACATTTAAATCTGTGCATGTAGGACAAATTAAGATGAACGATGCGGATATAGACTATATCAGCGGAACCAGTTGGGAGAAACTACACCAGATCAGACATTTCAATCTTAGGGTAGAGGACTTATTGCTGGATTCTGCTTCCAGGCATGATCCAGCCCGGTTTTATTATGCAAAAGATGTCGCGTTTGAGCTGTTTGGTTACAGTGCACTCAGTAAAGATAAGATGTATACCATGAAGGTAGATACCCTTCAGGGTTCCGCTACAGGCGGAACGATGAAAATCAGGGGCCTCAAAATGGTTCCAATGTATTCAGAACTCGAGTTTACACGGAAATATAAAGTCCAAAAGGACCGTTACGATCTGGACTTTTCTGCCCTGGATTTTAAAGGACTTAATTTTACCCGGCTGGACGACGAAGGCCGGCTACATGCCAGTTCTCTCCAGATAGGTCCGGGAAAAGCCGCGATCTTTATGAACCGGGAACTTCCGCCTCCCTCTTTTGATAAAGGAAGGAATTATCCGCATATTGCCCTCCAGCGTTTGCCTTTGCAATTGTTGATGGATACCATACAGTTACGCGATATAGATGTAGCCTATACGGAATACAATCCTATTTCAAAACAAAAAGGAACTGTTGAACTGAACCATTTACACGGACAATTGCTCAACATCACCAATGATACCTTGCAATTGCCTAAGAAAAGCCATGCCTATGCTGATCTGCGGACAAGAGTCTTAAAAACGGCCGATCTGCATGTGAAAATTGATTTTAACTTACTGGATAAAAATGGTGCTTTTCATTATTCCGGTAATATTGGTCCAATGGATATGGTTGCACTCAATCCTTTGGCGAAATCGCTGGGGTTGGTTAAAATTGAACAAGGGAAAGTGCAGAAGGCTGATTTTGATATTCAGGCCAATCTTCGGGGCTCAGAGGGAACGATGCACTTTTACTATAAGGATCTTAAGGTTGCTATACTCAAAGAAGGGGAAGATGGGGCACCGGCGAAGAAAAAAGGATTTTTATCCTTTCTGGCCAATAAACTGGTGATTATTGACGCCAACCCCTCTGAAGGTAAAGCCCCCCGGACCGCACATATTGTTTTTCAACGCAGCCCGGCAGCTTCTTTTTTTAATTTGCTCTGGAAAGGTGTTTTTGTAGGCATGCGGGAGACCATAGGCATTGGGATGGTGGAAGTCAAAAGTCCGGAGAAAGCCTATGAAAAGGTAAAAGATAAAAAGGAACAACGTCTGGAAAAGAAAACAAAAGGCTAGAGACCAGATGTACTCTGTATGGATAAAATTGTATCTTAGAAAAGATATTTGCCTTAACAAATGCCAGATCAGATCACTAAAAAGTTCAATAGCGTTAAATGGATGGCCCTGGCGGCACTGGTTGTCTTTCTGGTTTTTGGAACGGGATTTATATATTTTAAACTCCGCATTAAACCCCTTATTGAACAGGAACTCCGTGAACTTGTGCCTCGTTCAACGCAAGGGCTGTACCATCTTGATTTTACAGGTTTAAGCATCAACCTTCTGACGGCTAATGCGAGTCTTTCCAATGTGAAACTAACTCCGGATCCAGTGGTGTTGGAAAAGCTGAGGGTATTAAAAAAAGCGCCCAATAATGTCTATCATATAGAGCTCCGGAAATTGTCTGCCCTGAATTTTCATTTGTTCCGGATGTTCAGAGACAAAAAGCTGAATATAGATGAGATAGAAATTAACCGGCCAATGATCACTATGGTGAACCGCCAGATGGATTATAACGAAAACAGGGCTCCCCGGCCTCTAAAGTCACCCTATGATTATATTTCGAAAGTGCTGAAAGAACTGAGTGTAGATACAGTGAATTTCCGGGAGGCCGCTTTCAAATACGTGGATGACAACAAGGCAAAGCCCATCATAGACTCCATTGCCAACCTGAATGTTACCCTTGCCGACTGGCTGATTGACAAAGACTCTGCAAAAGATACTACCAGGATGTACCTGCTTAAAGACATCATGCTCCATCTTGATGATTATTCCTATGCCACCCCCGACAGTCTTTACAACATTCACCTTTCGGAAATGAACTTTAAGGCTTCGACAGGACTGCTCCATGTAGATAAATTTGAGTTGCTGCCCAGGTACAGTGAAATGGAATTTGGTCTGAAGGCAGGTTATGCCAAAGACAGATACAGTATCCGGATGAACGATCTTCAGCTGGCCGGGATTAATTTGCCGCTGTATATTAAGAAGCAGGAATTGTTTGCCAGGCAAATGAGTATTGGTGACGGTGCAGTTTCTGTGTTTAACAACAATGAACTGGAAAAGCCAAAAGAACCTAAAATGGGAAAATACCCGCACCAGCTTTTGCAGAAAGTAGGCAGTAAGATCACGATCCGGAAACTGGATCTTTATCACCTTAATATTGCTTACGCAGAGTTTGACCGGAACAGCAAGCAAAAAGGAAAGATCACCTTCGAAAACACTTCAGGAACCATCACCAACATTACCAATGCTCCGGCCGAAAAGCAAAAGAACAAGCTTATGGTTGCAGACCTGACTACGTATATGATGGGACAGGGAAAATTAGATACAAAATTCAGCTTTGATTTGCTGGCAGAGGATGGTGCTTTTACTTATTCGGGCCTTCTTCACGGACTGAATGGTCCGGCAATGAATGCTGTAACCAAACCCTTGGGAATGGTACATATCAAAAGTGGTGTAGTGGATGAGTTGAGTTTTGATCTGAAAGCAAATGAATATGGCGTATCTGGCAATATGATTTTTAAATATCATGACCTGGCCATCGCAGTCCTGAAGAAGGAAGCTGGAACGGCCTGGTTGATCCGGCAGGGTTTTCTGTCCTTTCTGGCCAATAATCTGATTATTAATCCGCAGAATCCCAGTAAAGAAGGGGGGCTGAGTAAAGCCGTCATTAACTATAAACGTGCGCCCGACCGCTCTTTCTTTAACCTGATCTGGAAATCGCTGTTCCAGGGTATTAAATATAGTGTTGGTGTAACCCCACAAAAAGAGGCGCAAATCAAAGCCCAGGTTGCCCGGTTTGAAAAAATGAAAACTGAAAGAGATAAGCGCAGGGCAAACCGCCAGAAAAGAAGGGCACAACGCAAACAGGAGCATCAATGAAAAGGGCTGCAATATGCAGCCCTTTTCTGTGGAATAGGATTATAACAATTCAGCCGGGACTGGTTTGTTGAGCAAATTCGTGTAATAAAAGCGAATCCTTTCAGAAAGATCATGGGCGGATTTTACCCCTCCCCAGCCATGCCTTCCACCCGGATAAATCATCAGTTCAAAATGTTTGTTCAGATTTTCCAGCTTATCAATCAGTTGTATGGTGTTTTGCATATGTACATTATCGTCCATATCTCCGTGCATAATCCTCAGCAATCCCTTGTAACGATCGGCATAAGTCAACACCGAAGCATTCTTATATCCTTCCGGATTTTCCTGTGGTGTATCCATAAAACGTTCCGTATAATGGCTGTCGTATAGCTCCCAGCTGGTTACCGGAGCGCCGGCATATCCATAGTCAAACACGTCTGCTCCATAAGTTAAGGCCATGCAGGTCATATAACCTCCATAGCTGTGCCCGGTAATGAGGAGCTTATTCTGGTCTACCCAGGGCTGGGCTTTTAGCCATCTGCCTGCGGTCATATAATCTTTCATTTCCCATTTGCCAAGGTTGCGGTGCATTAAAGCAACGCCTTCTTTTCCAAACTGGCCGGAAGCCCGGTGGTCAACCGAAATTTGTATGATGCCCTCATTTGCCCACCATTGATTGGCTGTTCCTTTCCAGGTATTGGTTACGGTTCCTGCATTCGGGCCACCGTACATGCTGAAAATAACCGGATATCGTTTGGTTTTGTCGAAATCTGTTGGGTAAGTGATCACTGCAGGCAAAAGGTAACCATCATCTGTAGGAATGGTGATCATTTCTGTTTTACCAACAGCATACTGGCCAAATTCCGCTGATTTGCTGTCTCCCAATTCTTTCAGGATCTTTCCATTATTGTCCAGCAAGGCTCTTTTTGGTGGGGTAGAAACATTGGAATAGGTGGTTATAAATTTATCGCCGGAAGGGGAAAGGTCTACCTGATGGGTATAATCGCCAAAGGTTAACCGCTTCAGATTTTTACCACTATAATCTACACGGTACAAATCTGTACGCGTAGAAGCTTCCTTGCGTGCCATAAAATAGATCACCTTATGCTGTTCATCTGCTTTGAGTAAATGGGTGACCTGCCATTTTCCGGTGGTGATTGGATTGACCAGTTTGCCGGCCAGGGTATACAGGTAAAAGTGTGCCCAGCCTGTTTTGTCACTTTTAAGGATATAACGCTTATTGTCTTTCAGGTATTCAATACGGCCATCATAATCCAGATCAATCCAGGAACTTTGCTTTTCATCGTAAATCTCTTTCTTTGACCCGGTCAAAGGGTCAACACTAAAGAATTTCAGGTTATCCTGACCACGGTTTAGCCATTGAACCATCATGGTTCTGCTGTCAAAACTCCAATACGGTGTGCCAAAATACTGATCGTCTTTTTCATTGAAGTCTGCCCAAACCACTTTTCCGCCCGCTGAAGCTACAAAGCCAATTTTCACTTCAGGATTGGGGTCGCCTGCTTTTGGGTACCTGGTTTTCTCCGTATAACCATGCTGACCGGTAGATCCATTGATTGGAAACATAGGAACTTTGGTGTCGTCGAAACGCATAAAGGCCAGATGCTTACTGTCTGGTGACCACCAGAAAGCTTTGTATTTTGTAGGGCGGCCTAAAATTTCTTCAAAATAAACCCAGGAAGAATAACCATTGTAAATGACATCGGTAGCATCAGTCGTATACCGGATCTCTTTTCCGGTCGCAACTTCCACCGCATAGAGGTCATTGTTACGGGTAAACGCCATGTATTTTCCATCCGGAGATAAGGTAGGGTTCTTGTCGCCTTCTTTAACCGGACTTTCCTCCTTCTGTTTAACCGGCGGGGTATATACCGCATGAGCTCCGGTTTTCACATCAACCGTTTCAAATTTCCCGGCCTTTGTATTGTATTCAATAAAATGCTGGTCATCGCTCCAGCCGGAAAGATAAGGTAAAGAAGTGGTTAGAGATGGCTGGCTGCCAAAAGTTTGCTGTTTGCTGAGCCTTTTCAGTTGTGCATGTACTGAAAAGCTGAATGCGCAAACGACAGCTAAACTGCAGAGTAGAATTCTTTTCATTTTTGTAAGGTGTGTTTGAAATGTTGAAATTAGTAAAGAAGAACGAAGGGAAGAAATTGTCTGACAGATGTTACCAATTTAAGGACATAAAGAAGGCGCCTGTGGTTCTCAGGCGCCTCAAAGAAAATCATCATGCCGAAAAAAACATGACGTAAATTTTAACCGGGTTTACAATACCCAGTTCCAGCCAAATTCATCCGGGGCAAGTCCGTAACGGATATCATTCAGGGTTTTTGCAATACCGGCAGAAACCGTACGGGTAGAAGGATCAGTCAAGGTATACAGTTTACCTTCGTAGCTGATTTCTCCGATTGGGGTTACTGTTGCCGCAGTTCCTGCAGCAAAAGCATCCGTTAAACGGCCGCTCTCGATACCAGCAATCACTTCTTTAACACTTACCCGTCTTTCTTCTACTTCAACACCTGCTTTATGGGCAAGTTGAATGATCGTATCCCTGGTCACCCCATCCAGTACGGTGTTTCTTACAGAAGGCGTAACCAGTTTGCCGTCGATCACGAAAAGCAAATTGGCCGTACCAGCCTCTTCAATAAACTCATGCGAAACTGCATCTGTCCAGATCAACTGGTCAAAGCCTTCTTTTAACGCTTCCGCAAAAGGATATAAAGAACGGGCATAATTACCGGCAGTTTTGGCAAAACCAACACCACCTTCATCGGCACGCGTATATTCAGTTTCAATTTTAACTTTCAGGGCTTTGCTGTAATAAGGGCCAGTTGGCGTGGTCAGTACAGCAAAAATATATTTGTCTGAAGCACGGACACCTAAATAAGGGTCTGTAGCAAACATCACCGGACGAAGGTACAGGGAATAACCATCCTGGTTAGGAACCCAGGCCTCATCAGTTTTAATCAGGGCTGCAATACCCTGCATAAAGACTTCTTCAGGAATGGTCGGCATAGACATCCGGACCGCTGATTTGTTGAAGCGCTCAAAATTCTTGTCTGCTCTGAAAACACTGATCTTACCATCCGCCTGGCGGTAGGCTTTCATGCCTTCAAAGATAGCCTGTCCATAGTGTAGGGCAGAAATCGCCGGGCTCATTGGGATCGGACCATAAGGTAGGACCTGCAGGTTTGCCCATTCGCCATTATCGTATTCTGCGATAAACATGTGATCAGTAAAAACCTTGCCAAAAGGCAGGTTAGTTAAGTCAGTCCCAGCTAATCTGGACTGCGTAGCTTTAGTGGTTTTAATGTTTAAAGTCTCTGTCACTGCCGTATATTCTAAAAATTCAATCAAAAGTAGTTAAAAAAACCTATTCCGCGCTGGTTTAATTTCAGATTAAATGGTGTGTTTATTACACTAAGAGCCCTGAAAACCCATACTTTAGTCTTAATATAAGACCCTGAATTTAATGGTCTGCTCAATTTTTTTAAGCGCTTTAAAAAGGGCTTTATCATATTGGGTATTAATGTCTGTGATCACATAACCAATCGTCGGATTGGTCATCAGGAACTGCCCTACGATATTGATGTCATGTTTGGCAAAAATCGTGTTGATCTTTGCCATAATTCCAGGAATATTGTGGTGAATATGGATCAGCCTGTGTGATTTCTCTATCCTTGGCAATTGCAGGTTAGGGAAATTATGGCTCATATAGGTGGTGCCGGTATTCATAAAGTCGATCATCCGCTTGGGGATAAAATTCTGGTTGCGCGGATTGTGTTTCGGATCATCAAAGACCACTATGCCCATCTCCGTACAGGTTTGAAGTTCCAGCCTTTTGGCGTTGCCCAGGTAACCAATGGTTTTAAGTTTAACGGCTCTTTTTAAAGTCTCCGGCTCAACATGCACACCATCAGCCAGGAGCAGCATATGCACATCAGCTACATATTTCTCTTCAAAAGTCTCTTTGTGACGTATCGAAAAACCATCCTTTTTTAGCAGATCAATGCTTTCAGGAGTTGCATCCCCGATCACCAGGCATAAAATCCTGTTTTTAGGATAAGAAATGGCCCTTGGCAAGTTGTTTACGTACAGGAATTCATCGAAACTTGGTGTAACGTGGTCGGCTTTTTTAACAATGCTCTCCCGGGCAATATTCTCTGTAAACGCATAGAATTTTTTGATCAGCCCGCTCTCCCGGAGCTGGAAATCAGAATAGCCATCCCCAATACCATACAGATCACCTTCCAGGTTCAGGTGTTGCATCAGCTTCACTTTGCCACCCTCTTCGCTTAAAGGATTGGCATGATCATAATCGATAATCTTGCCATCGCCAGTGGTTACAAAAGTATTGGCATAAATATTTTCCTTCTTGATGTGGTACTGGCTCACCACTGGTGTAATAAATTCTTTAAATCCTCCTGAAACAATGAGTACTTCGTCGGCATGTTTCTTGAAAAATTCTGCATTACGGGAAAAAGAACTGGAAACCTTTTTCTTCAGGTGTTTGATCAGCTGCTTCAGGTGGTTCTCGTCTGCTTCCAGTAATTTTACGCGCTGTGCCAGGCTCTCCCCGAAAGAAAGCTTTCCTTCCATGGCCAGATTGGTATAGTCTTCAATCTTTTTATAGATCAATTCTCTGTCCGGATGCTTCTTAAGGGAAATACGCGCCAGTTCATCCAAGGCCTCCACCTGGGTAAAAGTACTGTCGAAATCAATAATGTAGTAGTTCTTTTGATTCATGTCAATTTTAATTTTTAACCCTGTTTTGCAGGGCGGTGCAGGTTTCTGCAATACTAAGTTCTAGTGGTCTGAACTCTATACCTATGGTTTTTTTAATTTTATCGTTGCTGTACAAACTCTCGTTCAGGCTGCTCCTCGCTGCATCACTGGTTAACGCAGCAGGTTTGCCGGTAAAGATAGAAATGATTTTTGCGGCTCTCCAGGCAATTCCAAGCATCCAGGCCTTGGCCTCTTTCGCCGGGGCTTTAACGCCAAAACCCCTGGCAATGGAACTGAATAAAGTCTGGTAGTTGTAATTCTCGGAAGAGAGGATAAACCGGTCATCACTTTTTCCGCTGTTCATTAAGGCAATCATCGCACGGGCAACATCGCGTACATCCACCAGACCGGTAGCCCCTTTGGTATAATAGGATAACCCTTCTTTGACCAGTTTGAATATCGCTCCGCTCCCCTCAAAGCCAGCATTTGCGCCAATAATCACAGAAGGGTTCACAATGATCGCGTCCAGGCCTTCGGCAATTCCGCGCCAAACCTCCATTTCTCCTTCATATTTGGAAATGGCATAAGCATGCACATGGGCATCATAAACCCAATAATCATCTTCTGTAATCAGTGTCATGCCTTTTTTAGGGTTGCCCAGGGCGGCTACAGAACTTACATGAAGCAACCTGACGCCTTTTTCCTGGCAAAGATTAACCACATTACTGGTGCCTTCAATGTTTATTTTGAGCAGTTGTTCCTTGTCTTTTGGGTTGAAAGAGACCATTGCTGCACAATGATAAACCTGCGTAACGCCTTCAAAGGCCTCC
>Ga0105237_10002514_pt1 | contig 22708 bp, 18 predicted proteins | sample KBSC24metaG_FD_81520 | JGI IMG/M metagenome (GOLD analysis project Ga0105237, IMG submission 81520) | Corn rhizosphere microbial communities from Kellogg Biological Station, Michigan, USA - KBS C2-4 metaG | ecosystem: Host-associated > Plants > Roots > Rhizosphere > Soil | place: Michigan, USA...
ACGTGCGCAGAGTTGCTGATCGACGCCGGCGCAGTTGTGATGCCATCGGTGTGCGAGAACCTCCTCAGGTCTCGCGCCAGGGGGCTGCTGCACCTGTTCCAGCGCAAAGGTCTGCTCCCTCGCACCCTCAAATTCTTTGCGGCGCTTGGCGACGTCGACGCCGTCCGCACTGCTCGATGAAAACGAGAACGATCTGCCCGCGGTCAGCGAAGCGTTCACGATCGCGTGCAGCTTCGAGCACGAGATGATCGCGTCACTCCTGTTGGACCGAATCATCACCCTCGACCCCGAACTCGGCGCACACATCGACGGAAGCATAGGACAGCTGGCCTTCGCGAGGTACTTCATCGACAACCGTCCCAGGCACGCGACTGAGATCGGGCTCTGGAAGGCGTTTGTAATGGAGCGCGTCAGCCGGGCGGTCTATTCCTGGAGTGGCAGCGAGAGCTCGCTGAAGAATCCACGCGGCGACAGCGACCTACCCGCGTTCGTTGAACTCTTACATCGTGAACCGTGGCTGCTCGCGGAGGACTTCGTGGAGTTTCAAACAAGGATCATCGAGCGGGCAGCGCTCCATGGCCGCGGAGAATTCATTACCGCTCTCCTCGACCTGAATCCCGCGATCCTGCGGCGTCAGTCGCCGCCACGGTCGCAGGCGATTGAGTTCGCGTTCACATACGCGCACACACACCTCGTTCCAGTCCTCACCCGCATCTGGCCCATGCCGGACGATCTGCCGCACGCAGCAGGCATGGGCAACCTCTCGCGGGTGAAGCAGTGGTTCGATGACTCGGGTGCGCCTGCCCTGGGCGACGTAGAGAATCACTACCCCTCCAGTGCGTACATGCCGAAGGATCGCGTCGAAGAATATGCAGACCAATGGGGCTCACTGAGGGAGCAGCGTGTGCTCGACGTAGCGCTCGCCTGGTCCGTCATTAACAGTCACCTCGACGTGGCTGACTTCCTGCTTCAACACGGCGCGAACATCAACACGACCTGGAGTTCCCATGAGCCTGCGAGCATTCTGCACGAGCTCGTATGGCACCGAAACTACGAGTCGATGCAATTCCTCATCGACCGTGGCATCGACATGACCATCAAAGACTACCGCTGGAACGCGACCGCGCAGGGCTGGGCGCGTTACGCCGCGAATGACGAAGACATGGCCCAGTGGCTGGAGAAAGCGGAGCGTGCGAGGTAATCCGTCCGCTGATTGCCGGTTGGACAAGAACTGCGCTAATGTTGCGACGTTCGAACTCTTGTGCTCATACCTGATGTTCGGTAACAAGTACTTACCCTGATTCGTGGTATCCCATCTCACGGAGGTACAACCTAAAATGTCCGAAACACTTATCAATGAACAGGCTGAGCAGCGTTGGCATCCGTTTACTCGCACGGCGTTTCGATTTGCCTTCGTGTACCTCCTGCTTTACAACCTGCCCTTTCCGTTGAACGTATTTCCCTACGTCGACAAAGCAGCCGAGTTTTACAACCAGATTTGGGATTGGATCGTGCCGCGCCTCGCACGAGCGGCTTTCCATACAGAGGTAACTACCGGATTCAACGGCAGTGGAGATCGCGCCTACGATTACGTTCTGGTCGCATGTCTGCTTCTCATAGCGTTAGTCGTCACCGTTATTTGGACCGTCGTCGATCGCAAGCGACTCAGTTATCCAACGCTCCATCGGTGGTTAAACCTTTACGTGCGCTTCTCTTTGGGGACTTCCATGATTGGTTACGGCGCATTCAAAGTGATCAGCAGCCAGTTTCCACCGCCGACCCTGGATCGATTGATGCAATCCTACGGCGACTCCTCACCGATGGGACTCTTGTGGACATTCATGGGTGCTTCCGAAGCGTATACGATGTTCGTCGGTTTTGCCGAGATGAGTTCCGGCATTCTGTTGTTCCCGCGTAGGACGTCGACACTTGGCGCGCTGATGTCGGTTGGCGTCTTAAGCAACGTCGTCGCTCTCAACTTCAGTTACGACGTTCCCGTAAAACTTTATTCTTCGCATCTACTTGCGATGGCAGTTTTTCTGCTGTTACCGGAGGCACGCCGTCTCGTGAACTTCTTCTTTTTGAACCGGCCGGCAGAGCGCGTCAGCGTGCAACCTTTGTTTCGCCGCACACTCTTGCAGCGCGGTGCATTGGTGGTTGCAAGTCTCTTCCTGATTGGCGTCGTAGGTTTGTCTTTGTATCAATCCTACGATCAGCGTCGCTCGTTCCAGGCCGGGCGTTCGCCGCTATATGGGATCTGGGAGGTTGAGGAATTTAGCATGGGACAACCGGGACCAGCAGCGGCTGCCCAAAGTTGGCGGCGCGTAATTTTTGACTCACCTCGTTGGATAACCGTCGAGACAGCGACAGATTCACATGCACGTTTTGGCACACAGTTGGACCAGCAAAACCGAACACTCACTTTGCGCAAACGTGAAGACCCGGGCTGGAATTCGGTTCTGACTTACGAACAGGTAGGTCCCGGAGTCATGACACTTTCCGGCGCAGTCAACGGATCACAGATGACTGCGCGGTTGCGCCGATCTGAACAGCGTAAGTTCCTGCTGACCGATCGTGGTTTCCACTGGATCAACGAATTCCCGTTCAATAGATAGCGCGGTGAGTTGCAGGTTTGTGATACCTTTTCCACAGGCAGGAGGTCCTTAAATGTCCAGGCGAACAATATGTGCTCTGTTTATTGCCGTGGCAGGGTTGGCGCTCGTCCTTGGCTTGGCGGTTCGGAGTTGGGGCGCCCGCGAGGAGTTTCGTTTCGACGCTACAACTCTCAAGGACACGACGATGTGGACCAAAGTCAACGCCGAACCTTTTCGCATAAGCGTGGCTGTTGACTCTCTCTGCGCCGCGCCCACCGCGGCGGACTATGCACCCGCCAGAAAACTCAATCCCCACGCGGCGTCGTTCATCACGGTCTACGTCAACAACATCGGCCGCGAAGCGATGTTCGCGAAGCAAGTGCAGCAGTTCCCGGAAGGGTCGGTGATCGTCAAAGAGAAGATAAGTAATTTTGGCGAAGGTCATAAGCCACTGCTGTACACGCTGATGAAAAAGCGTGAGCCAGGCTACAACCCGGAGATCGGCGACTGGGAGTTTTCAGTTGTCGCGGCCGACGGGAAGCAGGTTGAGGCTGTCGGAAAACTCGAAAACTGCCAGGGCTGTCACATGAGCAAAAAAGATTCGGATTTCATATACCGCGCTTACCTCAAATCAGAGTAACCACAGATAACACGGATGGAAATCCGGATTGAATCTGTCATCCACGTGTGAAACTTCGCACGTCACTCCAATAGCGAGGTGGAATCAACAAAGTATGGACGAGGGATTGGACGTTGCCGGATCCAATCATTCCGTACATCTGTGCCAGGCCCGAGACAAGGAAGTTTGACCTGAGCTGGAGCAGGCGACGTACGTGATCCGGCACGAGTAACGCTTGCACCTCGAGGAGCAGGTAGTAGCGGAACAATCCCAGGTGCCTGCGATAAGCCGCGTAGAGCATCGACGTGTGTTTGCTATACGTCAGATCGCGCACCAGATGCGCGCGGCGATCCACTTGCCACTCAGCATACGTCGCAGGCAGCCTGGGAATCGATAGCGCCTCGCCAATCCGCAGGAACACCTCAAACAGATCCGCCTTTTCAGTCTGTGACAGCGGTCTATACAGCAGTTCGTACGCACGCTCTGAATAGTCAATCAACATGTAGAGAACATCGCGGTAGGCCCAATCAGGTATCGTTTGTCCGCGCTTGTGCTCGACCGATGCGTGGCGTGCGTTGATTCGATCGAGCGTACGGCGAGCCTTCTCTTCGTCGACAAACACGATCTCCTGAGCGTAACGAACGGTGGAGAAGAGTCGCCCGATCGGGTCACGTGGAATCTCACCCGTAAAGAAAAGCCAATCGCTAAGTATCGGCTGGTTCTTTGCCGTCCCGTATCATCTGTTTAAAACGCGGGGTGCAGTTGGATTGCTTCCAATCCTGGCCTTGTTGGGCTGTATCGTGGTTGGTCGTATAGTGGCGTTGGTTCTTTACCTCGCATTATTCACGGTTGTTTTTCAGCCTTGAAAATCCGTGTAATCTGTGGCTGGATTTAAACCACAGATTACACAGCTCGCCGCTCGAAGAGTACGCTTCATCTGGTCGATAACGCAGTTCACCCCGTTTTGCCCTGTGCACTCATGTGCTGGTAGCGTTCGATTTCGTTCGGTTCGTAAGTAGCGGTGTGATGACACTGAATGCACCGCCACGTGTACCTTCGCAGCAGCGTCGCTTTGCCGTCAGAGTTATCGCGGTGAATTGGCTGCCGCAGACCGCAATTCTTACACGTCACGACGAGGTACCAAACGTAAGGTTCACAGATTGATAACGGCATGGGAAACACTGGCCGGGTTTGTTAGGGAAACGAAGAGCCAGTATTGCACCTTATAAATCAGGTTTAGAGGCCTGTCTAGTTCTGGGATGTTTTAAATGAAAGGGCGAGAGCCGGCGGACTCTGATTTTCCCAGACTTCGCCCGCTCTCGCCCTGCGAGCAACGTCAGATAAACTCCTACCCTGCCAGACTCTCCTGAAGTGCGGCAAGGAACTTAGTAAGAGCGTATCGGAATCGTTACCCGATCTCTTAAAAGTATTAATAAGAGCGAATTTGGGGAAAGAGCCGGGACCGGGAGAATTTATGGGTCGGATTATGCGGGCAGGAGGGTAAGGAGTCAAACCTGTAGGGGTGAATCTCTCATTCTCCCCAAGCTTTAGCTTGGGGTTTCGCCTCGCGCTACACCTCTGAAAACCATTTAAATGGTTTTCCATCATTCTAGAGCACTATTCCCCAAGCTAAAGCTTGGGGAGAATGAGAATTACCACTACGCGAGCCACCTTTGACCTTGTTTAGCAAGGGTGAATCTCTCATTCTCCCCAAGCTTTAGGTTGGGGTTTTAAGGTGCAGGAAGCCGAACTGTAGCGCGATCGGTAACCAAACCATTAGGTGACTAAGTACGAAAGATGGTTCGTTTCCGCTTTGCTGAGCGGCCGAGCGTCCGGCGGCGTGAGCAGAGACAGGGGACGCGCAGGCTTTCAAGAACGCAAACTGCCACGGTTCGATCTCCTTGACGTGGACGCAATAGTCCGCGCGGCCGATGGCGACCAGTGACAAGCGCGCGTCAGGCTGCGCAGTCTCATCCTGATCCGTCTTCTGGAAAAAATCGACCAGCGAAAACTTCAGTTCCAGGAGGCGCAAACAATTCGTCACTTGAACTTTGAGATCCCGGCCGAAGATCTCAAACGAAGATAAGTTTGTCGCCGGTAGATCGTTTTCAGTACCACGAGCGCGCATCACTTCTGTCCGCGCTCGTTCAAACCGCGCGATCTCCGCAGGCAGATCCAGCAGCGCCTCGTCGTTCTGCGGTTTTGTTTCCTCCAAAAAGTGTGGGAAGCGCGCGCCCAGATCGAACAAGCTCGGCGAGTGCGGTGGTTCAGTCACGATGTACGCCTTGGCAAATGCGTCAAAAACAGAATCGCCGACAAAGCGCCGCAGTAGCGGAAAATCCGCACGCATGCAGTCGACGAGCCGTGCGACATAACCGCTTGTGTAAATACTGAGACGTTTACGCGATGAGAGTCCGCGCTTTTCAGCAACCACATCTTCGATAATCAAACCATGTTGTTGCGCCGCGGACTCTAGTTTCTCCGGAAGGCCGCCGCGCTCCGTAATTACGGTTTTCATCCAGAGTTGTAGCAGGTCGAGCGGCTGTTGAGTCATGTCGCTGAGATCAATTGGAAATCAACCGGATTGGAAACTGCCTCGGAGTGTTGCAGTGGAGTGTCGGGAATGATTCCCTGGAGCGCGTTTTCCGCTTTCTTAAGTTCTGCAACCAGCTCAGGGAAGTCCGGAATGTTGGCATCCCACTCCAAAAGCGTTGAGACGCCACCCGTCAGTTCCTGGGCCAGTTTGTACAAGCGCCAAACCGCTGCCGGCACTGGTTGATCGTGCGTATCAACCAGGTACTGCCCACAATCAGACGGACCTGCAAGATGGATTTGCACAACGCTGGAGTGCGGCAGGCTTCTGATGTAATGCTCTGCGTCGAAACCGTGGTTATAGCTCGACACGTAGACGTTGTTTACATCCAGTAACAATCCACAGCCAGTCTGTTTTGCCAACTCTGAAAGAAACTCCCATTCAGTTAGCGTTGACGCTTTGAACTCGAGGTAGGTGGATGGGTTTTCCAAAATCAACGGACGCTGGAGGAAGTCCTGGATCTGGCAGACACGGTCAACCACGTGCGACAGGCTTTCCGCAGTTAGAGGCATTGGTAAAAGATCGTGCGTGTTCACACTCGAGACGCCGGTCCAGCACAAGTGATCCGATATCCATTTGGGCTGCACGAATTCGGCGAGTGTTTTCAGCTCTCTCAGGTAGTTCCAGTCGAGGGGATCCGTGCTGCCAACAGACAATGAGACACCATGCATTACGATGGGCCGGATCGCCGCCATACGTTCGAGCACATGGCGCGCAAACCCAAAATTGTCCATGAAGTTTTCGCTGATGATCTCAAACCAATCCACTTCCGGATCGTGTTGCATCAGGTAAGAGAAATGCTGGTTGCGCAGACCAACGCCTAAACCGAGATTCGGTAGGCCCAGGCGTTGGTCTCGAGGATTTTGCACGTGAGAAATCAATCCTGCATTAAGTCGAAGGTGGAAACGCGATGCGCAGCACGTTCGGCGCCGGCTGTTTCGGTAGATCAGCATCAGCAATACCGCGACTCTTCAGCACCTCGATGTAAGCTTGCCACGCAATGTCGTAAACCTTGTCACCCTTCTTATATGTGAGTGTTTGTTTCAATTTCTTGGGGATGTGATTGGGACCAGTGAAGTCGTTGAGCTCCATCGGTCCGGTTTCCTCTCCGGTCGGAGGCGATGGATACAACTGCGAATCGGAAATAGGAATCGCACAGCCGCCAAAAGCGGCGCAGACGTTATCTGACGGCGCGCTGTAAATTACATTGGGCAGCGATAGCGGGGCGGGTTCGCGCAGATTCTCGGCCATCAGCTTATGGCCACAACCGCTACTTTGCTGGCCCACCTGCTGCACAAAACCACAACCTCCCTCGGCCCTGCACCCATTCGAGCCTCGGCAGGAATGAAATACTGATACAGAAGCGCAGTTGTTGTCCTCAACGGTACCGTTCGGGAGGTGGAGTCCCTGGCACGCGTGATAGAGCTCGGCCGGATCTTTTGGCAGGATTCCCCGCGTAATGTCAGGAAACTCACCGAATATCGCCCAGCAAATCGAGACACGATCACCCGAGCCATACATGGATGGGTTGGGAAATGAAGTGGTTTCATTCGTCCAGAAACCTGACAACACACGCGTGATGCCGGCAATGGAACCGCAAGCAGCGTCACTCAGTTTGTCGTGATTGGAATGATCTTCCTTGAGTGTGTTGAGCGCGTTTGCAATATCCTCGGCGGTTGGCAGCGGCCACTTGTTTGCGTCGTAACCAGTTGACTTGAGCATGTCAGCGGTCCATTTGTTGCCGCTGTTGTGCCATTGGTCCCATGTGACGACCTTGCCCGATTTAAGCAACTCGTCAATCGCCTCGAAGCGAGCGTGATGGTCCAGTACGGCATTCTTGGTGCGCGCGACAGTGTTTCCTGAAGGGTCGTTCTTTTTGCCTGTGTCGGTGTAATTGGGATAGTTGAAGTTCAGTGCTTTTTCATCAGGCTGGAACTGCTCCTTAACGGGCGCGTACTGGAGCATTCCCCGCATCATTCGAATCCACTCTGCTACGCCTTTACCCTCGCCTTGATCCGTGATGGCGTTGATCATGTCGAGGATATTCGCCATGGCCCACCCGGAATCGATCTCGCCTGTCGCCATCGCGCGCATTTTGGGATATTCGGCTTTGTGGAAGGCATTGTTGGCATTGAAGAGATCTCTTTCGAGGCTGCCGCGATTAAAGACGTAATCAAACAGCTTGGTTTCGTCCTTGTACTCAATCTCGATGTATTGCCAGAGACATTTGTAGAGCGAACCGATCGTGCCAAACATCGGCAAGTCTCTTACCTGGAAGCCAGGTTCCCAATTGTCGAAGGGAGCCGACGGGAAATAGTTTCCTAATTTCTCCGGCACAATGACGTTCTTCGCGTCGTCGTCGTTTTGTTCGATGGCCAGGAAAAGTCTGTTCTGTTCGCGGGTCAAAGCGCCCAGTTGGACCTTGATGGAGTTGTACGGCTCCTTGGTATCCTCGAAGTCGATAATGTGTGGGATCTTCGTGTTGTACGGTGAATAGCACTTCCAACCAAAAAATTTATTCTGGAGCGCAAAATCGTTGTAGATCGGCATCACGCCGAGCACCTTGGCGATATTCGAGACCAGGTTCAAGTGCAGCATCTCGTCGATAAATACGCTAAAGAGATGATTGAAGGCCTGTGCGTTAGCGGGGTTCGGATCGCTTTCCGGATTGCGATTGGGAGCCGCACCCGGCCAGAGCCGGCCCTGGTAAAAATCGTTGTCCTTACTTGTGATCTGATGCATTCCTTGAATCGAGTACATCGAAACCATGTAAAGGGGAATGGTGAACAACTCCACGTTGACGGCAGCCTGCACGATGGCTTGCAGTGCGGATTTGTCCGCATCTTTGAAGGCGGGGTCGCGGTCTTTTAGTTTGGGGGTGTCGAAAGTATCCATAGTCGTTAGTCTCCGTTAACTGAGAAAGGTGATCAGATAACTACACGTAGAGGGCCTTTGATGAAGCTTACTGAATTTCAGATTTCTATTGACTGCAGGGCTTGCGGGGCACCTTTGGACCTTGAAGCGTCCGCGATATTGCCACAAGACTTAGATTACGTCGAGCACATTAGTATGTAAGTCTCTCATTGTCCCCAAGCTTTAGCTTGGGGTCCCTCGTTCGCTATACCCCTGAAAACCATTTAAATGGTTTTCCAATGATTCTAGAGCGCTGTGGCCCCAAGCTAAAGCTTGGGGAGAATGAGAGAGGCCCTCAGTTGATGCAAGGATGAACTTAGAAGTCGTAGGCGAGTCCAACCTGGAAACCGACGCGGGGACTGGCGGCGAAGCGACCGGCGAGCACCCCGAACGTGAGTTCCAGTTTGTTACTAACTCCATAACCGCCGCCGATCTGTCCCTCCAACTGGCCCCGGCTCAAATTGAAGTTGTTAGTGACGCCGCCAAATAATTCCGCGCCGAGTCGTAGTCGCGGCGTAAAGTTGCGCACGAGTGATCCGTTACCTGTGAAGACTTGCCCGCGCGCCGAGCTGATTCCAATGAGCCCCGTTGAGCTGTTACCCGCGAAAAGAACTCCACCGTTTAGTCGCGCCGTAGTCTTCTTCGTCAGTGATTTTTGCAGCACCCCATACAACCAGTAATCCACCAACCCCGAACCGAGCTGTCTGCGCACATTGCCCGTCGGAGCTTCGACATAAAAGACAACAGACGCCGCCGGAACTTTCGAACCTTCGCGTTCCTCGAGCACCCTGACCTTCACGCCAAATTGTGTATCGCCAATTCCAGTCGGGCTTCCAAGCGCTGACTCGCGGTCGTTGAAAATTTTGACTACCGGAGCATTTATTCCAAGCTCGACGCGATTGGTGAGGCCGTAGTTGAACGTAAACACGAACGTGTTCTGTTGTCTTCCAGGAAGAGAGGATTTCTGTAGCCAGTCGTGTTCGTTTGAGAATTCGACGTGGAAGTTCCCTTTCGCCGTTGTGTCCGCATCATCGGTATAGAACGGAAGCTGAGCCCGAACGGACAGTGGCAGAAACGTGAGAGCAATAACGATGCAAGCCCATTTGAAGTGGCGCAACATATAGCTCAGGTCCCGCGGGTAATATGAGGACAATCAGACGGATGGTGACGACACGTCCTACAGAATAACTACGATCGCAAATGCAGAAGCCGCCTTTCGGCGGCCTCGCGCCCTAGTCCCGAAGGAATAGGGGGTGTAAACTAGGTGCATTATAAATATTTGTGGATACGCGGTCAAAATGAAATTGGGCTTGCGTATCTGCGGGTTCGCGCATTTGCTGCCAGCAGCACTTACGTTACCTCACGACATAAGTGAAAACCAATATATACGTTGACGGGTTTAACCTTTATTTTCGTTGCTTACGGGCTACGCCTTGTAAGTGGCTCGACATCGCCAAGATGTGCCAATTGTTGCTGCCAAACAATACCATCAACGAGATCAAATATTTCACAGCCAACGTAACAGCTCGTCCCGGAGATCCCGATCAGCCGCTACGCCAGCAAATCTACCTTCGAGCTTTAGAGACTATCCCGAACCTATCAATAATTCGGGGTACATTCCTGACAAACAAAGTGCGTATGCTTAAAGTCGGGCACCCACCAGATCAAGACTCGTCTTACGTTGAGGTAGTAAAGACGGAAGAAAAAGGGTCTGACGTAAATCTGGCGACGCATTTGTTGTATGACGCTTGCAAAGGTAAATATGAGTGCGCGGTCGTAGTGTCGAAAGACTCTGACCTGTTAGAGCCGATCAGAATCGCCAGGCAGGAATTTGGTCTAACTGTGGGTCTACTTAATCCTGGTAAGAGAGTAAGCATGGCATTGGTTCCCTACGTCGATTTTATAAAGCAAATAAGGCGCACAGTGTTGATGGCGAGTCAATTTCCCGATGAGTTACAAGACGCTAAAGGGAGATTTAGAAAACCTGCGACTTGGTAGCACAAGCTATTGGCCCAAGACCATAAAAAGGTGCAAAATGCACAAAATACATTGACGAGCAGGCGGATTGCCGATATAAAGCCCACTCATTAATAAGAGCGCCAGTCCTCTTGGGAGCTTCCTCGCATGTCAACAAAAAATGAATTCTACGATGCGGTGATAATCGGCTCCGGATTCGGGGGATCTGTGATGGCCTATCGACTCGCGGAAGCCGGATTGCGCGTCTGCCTTCTGGAACGCGGCAAGGCTTATCCGCCGACTACGTTTCCGCGCAACCCTTACGACCTCGGCAAAAACTTCTGGGATCCCAGCTCCGGCCTTTATGGATTGTTCGACATCTGGTCGTTCAAACGATCCGGCGCGCTGGTGTCGAGTGGTCTTGGAGGTGGATCACTGATCTACGCCAACATCCATCTTCGCAAAGATCCGAGGTGGTTCAAGGAAGATCGGCCTGATGGCGGATACGACTTATGGCCCATCACTTACGAACAACTCGAACCTCACTACCAGCGCGTCGAGAAGATGATGAACGTCCAGAAGTATCCGCTCAATCATGCACCATACAATCAGACGCTGAAGACGCTCGCAATGCAGGAAGCCGACCGCAACATGCAGCTCGGCGACAACTCAACTCACAAGTGGATGCCTCTCAATCTCGCCGTGAGCTTCAAAACGAAGCACGTCTGTAATCCTGATGAAGACGATCCCGCAAACCCGCCGATCCTGGGCGCCGAGATCCCTGAGCCTTTGCCGAACTACCATGCCGTTACGACCAACCGCGAGCAGCCGCGCTCAACTTGCCGGCTCTGTGGCGAGTGCGACATTGGTTGTAATTACGGCAGCAAGAACACGCTCGACTACACTTACATCACCGCCGCCATTCACCAGAAGCCTCCCGCGAGAGTCGAAACGTTGTGTGAAGTGAAGCGCGTGACTCCGCTGAAAGACAACGGATATGCAGTCGAGTTTGTGCGACACCATCCCGAGACGATCGATCCATCGACGGGTAAGTGCTCGCCACCGCCGCGGTTCACCATCCACTGCAAGCGCCTCATTGTTTCCGCAGGAACTTTCGGTTCGCCGTATTTGCTCATGAAGAATCTCGACGCGTTTCCCGGGTTGAACCGCGACTTGCTCGGTACGCGTTTTTCGGTCAACGGAGATCTTCTCTCGTTCATCATCAACAGCAAGGAACGCAGAAATGGAAAGATGGTGCCGCGACGTTTAGATCCGAGTTTTGGGCCAGTGATCACCGGCGCCATTCGCGTCGGCGACACGCTCGATGGAGATGGACCACAGGGTCGCGGCTTTTTTATCGAGGACGCCGGCATTCCGTATCTGTTCAGTTGGATTACGGAATTGCGAGGTCTGCCGGGCACTGTCGTGCGTGGTCTGAAGTTTCTGAAGATGCGGCTCAAGTACCGCACGGGCTTGAACAACGATGCAAACCTAAGCGCCGAGATCTCGAATCTGCTTGGGCCTGCGAAGACTACGATGAGCTCGTTTCCGGTGATCGCGATGGGCCGCGACTTCGCAAACGGCCGTCTGTTTCTGAAAGGCGACTTGCTCGACTGCGACTGGACGCAAAAGAAGTCGCACGAGTATTTCGATCGCGTGAGACACGTTGGCAAAGCGATGGCGCAATCGTTGAATGCTAAGTTTGTCGATACGCCGTCGTACAAGTATCTGCATCAAGTGCTTACTGCGCATCCGCTGGGTGGCTGTCCGATGGGTTTCACGAGGAATGATGGTCTGGTTAATTCGTATGGCGAGGTCTTTGGGTTTCCGGGTCTTTACGTGGTTGACGGTTCGATCATGCCTGGTCCAGTCGGTCCGAATCCGTCGTTGACGATTGCCGCGATTTCAGATCGCGCGGCGGACCATATTATTGACCAGCACAAAGCGGAAAATATTTAGCCACCAGAAAATTGGACAGGATTTACCGGATTTTTAGACAGGATTTACATGTTAATCCTGAGGTAATCATGTAAATTCTGTCCAGGAAAAAACGTCAAGTTATGAAAATAAAACTTCTGCTTGTTCTCCTGTGTTGCGCCAGCAACTCCTTCGCACAAGTTCCCGAGCGCCAGCAGTTCATACGCACCGAGGCGCCTGTGATCGCTTTGAGTCATGTACGCGTGATTGACGGCACGGGTTCAGCGGCCAGGGACGATCAAACGATCGTCATCAGCGACGGAAAAATTCAATCCGTCGAACCCAGCGCCTCGGCGAAGATACCAGCGAACGCTCAGACGCTCGAGCTGAACGGCTACACAGTGCTGCCCGGCCTCGTCGGAATGCACAACCATATGTTCTTCCCGATGGGTGGTTCGCCGCCGATGTATTCCAACATGGGCATAAGCTTTCCACGCCTGTACCTCGCGCTCGGCGTCACAACGATTCGTACAACCGGCAGCGTCCAGCCTTACGCCGATCTCGAAATCAAGAAACTGATCGACGCCGGCCGCATGATCGGACCAAAGATGCACATCACCGCGCCCTACCTCGAAGGTCGCGGCTCGTTCACACCCGTCATGCACACACTCACCGGCGCAGACGACGCGCGACGTATGGTGAGCTACTGGGCCGACCTCGGCGCGACTTCGTTCAAAGCCTACATGAACATCTCAAGCGAGGAGTTGCGTGCAGCCGTTCAGGAAGCACACAAGCGCGGGCTCAAGGTCACCGGACATCTCTGTTCGATCGGTTACAAAGAAGCGGCCGAGATCGGAATAGACGATCTCGAACACGGCTTGTTTGCAGATTCGGAATTCGTTCCAAACAAACAGCCGGACCAGTGCCCGCAAGGCGTTTCAAACAGCCTGCGACAGCTCGACATCAACGGTCCCGCAGTGCAGGAGACGATTCGCACGTTAGTCTCGAAAAATGTCGCGATAACTTCCACGCTGCCGGTGTTCGAAGCTGGTGGCGCGCCGCTGGCCCAGTCCGGGATCGGCGCGAGCAGTGCGCTGTTGAATCAACGGATGCTCAATACAATGTCGACCGATGCGCGCGTTCGCTACTTACAAGCGCGCGCACGCGTGTCACCGGAAGCGAATTTCGTCCCACTGCTGCGCAAAGCGATGGAGTTTGAGCGAGCTTTCGTGAAGGCAGGTGGCTTGCTGATCGCCGGTCTCGATCCGACGGGTAATGGCGGCATCGTCGCGGGCTTCGGCGATCTCAGAGAGGTTGAACTGCTGGTCGAGGCGGGATTCACACCGCCTGAGGCAATACAGATCGCAACCCTCAACGGCCCGAAGTTTCTCGGTGAAGACGCGCGCATCGGATCGATCGCAGCCGGGAAACAGGCAGATCTGATGGTAGTGAAAGGAAATCCCGCCGCGACGATCGGCGACATTGAAAACGTCGAGATCGTTTTCAAAGACGGCGTTGGATACAACTCAGAGAAGCTGATCCAGTCAGTCCAGGGACTGGTCGGTATTCGTTGAGCCACAAAAATGCACCAAGGCACACAAAATGATCGGTCGGTTCGTTAAGCCACAAAAATGCACAGAAGGCACACAAATGATTTTGTGATTTATGTGCCTTTTTGTGGCTAACTAATTCTTTGTCAGTTTGAGGCCCGTGACGATCGCTTCGGTGTTGTGCGCGAAGCGAATACCGTAGACGCCGTCAGTCGACTTGAGCTTCCCCGCTGTGACGAGGTCGGCTTTGTCGTAGCTCGCAACGACCTTGTTGTTGATCGAGCACTCGACCTTTCCACCCTTCACAGACATCGCGATCTCCTGCGTGACCGGCTCGCCGACACCGGCGGCTTTGTTCACTGCCGGATTCTCCTCGCCGCGCCCGTTCATCTGAAATGGCGCTGGTCCAAAACCGCGCACGATAAACTTTCCATTGCCATAAGCCGCACAGTAGAGGTAGCTCTGCTGGTCTGTGCCGAGATCATTGCCCGCGATCACCAGGCCGTATGGATGTGGATGACTATTAAGGTTCATGTACTTCGGTTCTTTGAACGTCGCCGTAACGGTGTAGTCACCGGAGGCTTTGTTCTTAGGATTCCAGTAAGTTACCGCTGGACCAGTGGTGACGTGCAACGCGTTGCCTTCCTTCGACAGCTTTGCGCTGTTGAGCGTCATTCCTGCCTCTGCTTCTTTCGCGTCGATCTTTCCGGTCCAATCGGGCACGTGGACTCCGCCGCCCTCGACGCCGCGCGAAGCTTCCATCTGACCACCTTGAGAGAAATTGGCGCTCGGGACTGACAAAACCGCGAAGATGGCAAGCGCCAACGCAGTAAGGTAACGCATACGTGCAATCCTCCTATTAATTTGACTTGTTCTACTAATTCGAGGCTCGTATCTTTCGCCGGTAAAACAGTACACCTCCGGCGAGCGCTAATGCGGCGAAGCCACCGCCGCCAAACATCAACCACCGCGATCCCCAAACACTGGAAACCGTCACGAGTTGCAACTGCTCCACCGGCGTCGGCCGTGCACTCTGATGATAGGCGCGCACTTCCGCGTCGGCGACTGCCGCTTCCAAACGTTGACGGCTCGTCTCGACCAGTTTCAGTTGCGCCAACACGCCGTCTCTTTCTTTCGACAACTGTCGCCGCCGGAACTCACGAAGCTCTTCAGGCCTCGTCGACCCGACTCCCGCAAGCGAACGTTCGATGTTCTCGGGTTTCATACTCTCTTCCAACTGCTGCGCATGGTCCCGTAACTCCTGCTCTTTCGCTTGCACGTCCAGCAACTGCGCCTTCAGTTTCTCGAGCGACTCCGCAGCCGTCGCCGGCTGCTCATCCTGTGCGTAACCATTCGCGGCAAAAATTAATATCAGGACCAGCAATAAGATCGATTTCACTTTCATTTTCTTTGTGTCTTTCTTTGTGCCTCTTTGTGGCTATGGTCGGAGCCTGATACGCGCGAGGATGTCGGTGAATTTTCGTTGTGAACGAAGTTTCGCGAATACCGGATCGACTTTCAGATTCATCAACCAGATGTCGCGCTCCTCGACGGCAGCTTCCAACCACTTGAACGCCTGATCCTGATCGCCGAGTCCCGCGTGAATCGCGGCGACCGTGTACGACGAGACGTACCGTTGTCCCTGCAACTGTTGCAGGTCGCTGAGCACCTGTTTCGCCTCCGCAGTTCTTCCCGAGACGGCGTAAGCGTGTCCGAGCAGCGCAAGCATCAGCGGACTACCCGAAAGCTTCACGCCTGTTTGGAACTCCGCGATTGCCTCCGTGTACATTCCCTTTGCTTCATACGCCAGACCCAGGTACCGCCGCGCCGGGAATGAACTCGGATCGCGCTCGAGAATCTTGCGGCATTGCTCGATCGCTTTGTCGTTCTGTCCGGACAGGTAGTAGATCCAGCCAAGATGTGAGCTCGCAACAAACGAGAGTGGTTCCAACTCTTCCGTGCGTTTTGCTTCGGCAATTGCTTCGTCAAAACGCTCGATCGCGACGAGGTAAGAGCTGTACCACTGATGCGCCGGCGCGTAAGCGGGCTTCAGCTTGATCGCGGTCTGGAACTCGCGCTCCGTCGCCGCGCGATCCCAATCCCAGCGAAACTTTATGAACGCGAGCGAGGTGTGTGCCTCCGCTGAGCTCTCGTCGATTTCGAGTGCGCGTTCTGCTGCTTCCTTCGCTTTCGGAAAGCCCTCCTTCGGCTCCAGCCTTCCGTAGACGACGAGCATGTTGTAGCAGTCTGCCAGTCCGGCGTACGCAGCGCCGTAGTTCGAATCGATCGCGATTGCCTGGTTGAAAAAGTCGATCGCCTCTTGCAGCGCGTCGCTGGTTCGCTTGTTCCAGGCGTTGCGACCTTTGAGATAGAGTCGATAAGCCTCGAGCTGCTTCTTCTCCTCGACGTTCAACTTCAGACGGAGGTTCTCGAAGATATCGCGCGAGATGTCGTCCTGGACCAGCAGCACGTCGGAGACTTTATGGTCGTAGTGCTGACCCCACAACTGCGCCACGTTCTCGAGATCGATCAGATCGGCCTGGATGCTGATGATGTCGCCGTGACGGCGCATGCGACCAGTCACGACCGCACGAACGTTTAGCTCTTGACCGACCTTGCGCGGATCGATCTCCTTTCCTTTATAACCGGCAACCACGCTGCGCGGCACGACGCGCAGTTGCGGCAGTTTGGAAAGACTGTTGATCAGGCTCTCGGCTATCTTGTCGTTGATGTATTGCGCATCCGGATCCGCCGATTCGTCGATAAAGGGTAAGACGGCGATCGACTGAATCGACGCGTCGTTTCCCGCTTTTCCCCAACCCGTGAAGTAAACGAGACCGATAATTCCGACGACCACGACGCCGGCGAACGCAGCGAACACCGGAGTTTTCCTGGTCCGTACGAATTGACCATTCGTGTTTGGAGTTGAGACAACGGGAGTTGCAGTGGAACTCTCGAGAGAATGCTCTGTGTGGCCGTTCCCTGCGGGTGCTGTGTGTACTTCGTCGCCCCACGTCTGGCTCGTCTCGGCAACGAAGCGGTATCCGCGGCGCGGTACAGTCTCGATAAACTGCGGGCCGCCCGGCGTTTCGCCCAGTGCTTTCCGCAAGAGCGAGATGTTCTGGGTGAGATTTCCCTCCTCGACAAAGGTGTTAGGCCAGACGCGCTTCATCAAATCGTCCTTGGCCACAACCTGCCCGCCGTTCTCTACGAGCGTCACCAGTATGTCGAAGACTTTCGGAGTGAGCGGAACCAGTTCACCTTCGCGCAACAGGACGCGTTCCGCGACTTTGAGGCGGAACCGGCCGAATCCGTAGCTGTGATTGTCCTGTTGACCCATAAAACCGGCCTTGAGAAACATCTTTGAGGAAATCTTGAGTGCAGTCTGAGGACTTGCCGAGCTCTGCTAATTAAAATTTGCGAGTTGATTGTAATGCAAGCACTGAGTCTGCGCCACCATTCACATGACACAGAGGAATCTCCCCATGATCGATCAAAAAAAGGCTTCCGAAGTTATCGAAACCTCACTGGTCTATCTCTTGAGTGCAGCCGTAGCGGTGGGTGCGTTTGTTCTTGTCTGGCTAATCTCGCTGCTGTTTGGATTGAGCCAGGGGTGATTTTCTGATTAGCAACCATGCACTGCCGCCGCTCGCCAAAGCCAGTGCCGCAGAGGTCAAGATGACTATGCGAAAACCGAACACAAACGAATCGGCGACCGCTCCTTTTACCGTGTCCTGCGTCGCGGGATCGACACTCGAAGGTAATTCCAAACCTGCCAGCTTCACGCGTTGCTCGTAAACCGAATGTTTCAATTGATCGTCCAATTGAATTTCATCCAACCGTCTCGTCAGTGCCTGGCTGAACGCATGCAGCATAACCACTCCAAAGACGGCGATTGCGAGCAGACCTGCCGTTCGTGAGACCGCGTTGTTTATCCCCGACGCAACCCCGGCCTGTTCCTCACCAACAGCGCCCATCACCGTCGTAGTCAGTGGCGCAACAGTGATCGCCATGCCGAGTCCAAGCACAACAATCGCAGGAAAGAAACTCGTCCAGTAGTTGTCAGTTACCGCCGGCAGAGCCATAAGCGCGAAACCAACCGCCACGATCGCCGGACCGACCGTCAACGGCAGGCGGGGACCGAGGCGGCCGACCAAACCTCCGGACCAGCGAGATAACGAGAACATGATCACGATGAACGGCAACATCGCTGCGCCGGCGGCGGTCGCGGAATAGCGCTGGACCTGGATCAGGTTGAGCGCGAAGAAGAACATCATGCCGCTGAGCGCTGCGTAGAGGAGTAGTGTCAGAATGTTCGCGCCGGAAAAATCGCGGCTTCGAAAAAGTGTTAAAGGCACCATCGGATTCTTTGTCCGGGCTTCGTTGAACACAAACAACACCAGACAGATCACGCCGCCAATCAGTGGCACAAGCACCATCGCATTCGAGAAGCCGATGCGTGGTGATTCGATGAGCCCGTAGACCAACCCGCCGAGACCGATCGTCGCTAGTGCAGCGCCTACCCAATCGAGTGATTCCTGTTCGCCGTGCTCGCGACTCTCCGGAACTTTCCAGACTGAAATCACCAGCACTGCCACTGCCAACGGCAGATTCAGAAAGAACGCCGCGCGCCACGTCCAATTCTCGACGAGCCAACCACCAAGCACGGGACCGATCGCGGTAGTGATTGCAGAGAAACCTGACCACGTTCCGATGGCTTTGCCGCGCGCGTCTTCGTCGAACGACGAGCTGATGAGTGCGAGGCTCCCGGGAACAAGCATCGCGCCGCCAATTCCCTGCATCGCCCGCGCTGCGATCAGTTGCTCGATGTTCGCTGCCAACCCGCAGAGACCTGACGCGATCGCGAAGATGACGACGCCGATGTTGAAGATGCGACGACGTCCATAACGATCGCCGAGTGAACCTCCGACGAGCAACAGCGCGGAAAGAAATAATAAATAAGCTTCGACGACCCACTGAATCCCGATCGCCGTCGCGTTGAGGTTGGATTGGAGGAAAGGAAGAGCGACGTTAACAACCGTGCCATCGATAAAAGCCATGCTCGAGGCAAGAATTGTTGCCGCTAAAACCCATCTACCCATTTCAGCCACAAAAAGGCACAAAAGTCACAAAAGAATTGTTGGACCAATATAAATCATTTTTTGCATAAATCATTTTTTGTGATTTGTGTGCCTTTTTTGTGGCTTAAAACGGTTCGTCTATCGAGGCGCTCTGCCTGGTGAAAAACTTTGGTCCATCCGGTGTGATGTACAAACAGTCTTCCAGGCGGATCCCGAACTCGCCATAGATCACGATCGTCGGCTCATCACTAAAACACATCCCTGGCTGGATCGGAGTCTTGTTGCCGCGCACGAAGTTGGTCCATTCGTGACCGTCGAGACCGATGCCGTGCCCGGTGCGATGTGGCAGTCCCGGTACCTTGTAGTCTGGACCAAACCCGGCATCGACGATCACTTTGCGCGCGGCGGCGTCGACAGCTTCACACGGCGCACCCACTTTCGCCGCGGCAAATCCCGCATCCTGCGCTTTCCGTTCGAGGTCCCAGATCTGTCGCTGGCGATCGTTCGCCTTACCAAACACGAAGGTACGAGTGATGTCTGACTGGTAGCCTTCGATGCTGCAACCGCCGTCCATCAGCACGACGTCGCCTTCCTTTAGACGCTGCGGCGTGCTGCTGCCGTGTGGAAACGCCGTGTACTTCCCGAAACTGACGAAAATCCCTCCCGACGTTCCCAGCGCGCGAAACGCTGCCGAACAGTTACCCGCAAATTCGCCCTGCGTCATTCCTTCGCGCATGCTGTCGCGCGTCGCTTTGTAAGCAACGATCGTGATGTCGTTCGCGATCTGCATCAGCGCGAGTTCCGCGGGCGATTTGAACATGCGACCACCCGCGGTGATCGGCGTCGCATCGACAAACTTCAATGCCGGTGCGGCGAGTCGGATCCCGTCGTAGAGAAAGAACCGAACACGTTCTTCCATACCGATCGTGCCCGTGCGTATGCCGCGGTCTCTGAATATTTCGGCGACTCGCTTGTACGGACTCTCATCTTCTTCCCACGTGCGAATGTCAGTTCCCATTTTGATGAGCTCGCGAGCGCGCTCTTCCTCAAACTTCGGGCACACCCACGCGATCTCGCCGCGCGCTGGAATCACCATGGCAAGCATTCTCTCGCTCGTGCCCCAGCGCATGCCTGTGTAATAGAACATGGTGCTGCCCGGTTCGACGTAGATCGCGTCGACGCGATGCTCGCGCATCAACCGCTGCGCTTTCTCGATCCGGCCTTTGCGCTCTTCGAGCGTGATAGGGACGACATTGTCTGTCATCCGGCGCAACTGTCGAATCGCTTCAGGTTGCTCGCCTTGCTGCGCGTGGACCAATGAACTGCCGAGCAGCGTCGCTCCAGCCATACCTGCGGACAAACGTAGAAAGTCTCTGCGATCGGTACACATTTTTTGTGGGGCCTCTTTGTGTGTTTTGTGTTTGAAGCTTCGTTCCTGATACTTTGTACTTCGACAAGGGGGTGATTGTAAATGACACGTGCTCACGATCTTCATGGCTCGGCGCCAGACAAGTCCGACACCGCACTTCTTTTAATCGACGTCGTCAATGACTTCGACTTTCCCGAGGGCGAACAACTGCTGAAACTGGCGCTGCCGGTCGGCAAAAACATTGCCGACTTGAAGAAACGAACCAAAGCCGAAGGCATTCCCGCCGTCTACGTGAACGACAACTTCGGTCGCTGGCGCTCCGACTTCAAGAAGACCGTTGCTCACTGCCGCGAAGCTCGCGGCAAGCAGTTCGTCGAGATGCTACTCCCCGACGAAGACGACTATTTCGTTCTGAAACCAAAACACTCCGGCTTCTACTCAACCACGCTGGCGCTGCTGCTCGAACATCTCGCGGCAAAGAACCTGATTCTCACGGGTATCGCCGGAAACAATTGCGTGCTGTTCACTGCAAACGATGCATACATGCACGACTTCAAGCTCTTCGTCCCTTCCGACTGCGTCGTCTCAAACACCGAAGAGGAGAACCTTCACGCGTTGAAACAGATGCAGACCGTGTTGAAGGCGGACACGACTCCCGGCGCAGAATTGGATCTAAAAGCGATGAGCAAGTAGAATCCCCCGCCAGTGACAAAGTGCACAACCCTCCTTTCTAAATCATTCTGTGCCTTTTATGCTTTTTTGTGGCTGATCTGTCTTTGTGGCAACGCTCGTGCGCAGCAGGTCCTGCGTTGGGGCGCTGATCCAAGCGGCGGCGCGCCTTATGTCTATACCGATCCCGCAAACCCCGAGAGTTACATCGGCTACGAAAAAGAGATGGTCGACGCGCTCGCAGCAGCGATGGGCCGGCGCGCTGAATTTGTTCCGAGCGATTGGGAAACGCTCGTGTCTGCGCTTCAGCGCGGATCGTTCGACGTAATCGTCAACGGCCTCGAGCCGACGGGCGATCGCGCGCAGCAGATCTCTTTCAGCAATCCCTATTACATTTTTCAACTGCAACTCACCGTGCGTTACGACGACGATCGCATCAAGTCGCTCGACGACTGCAAAAACCGCACGGTGGCAACACTCGGAAACACAGCCGCCTCCCGTCTGCTGGAACAAAACGGCATTCCGTATCGCAGTTACGCCGATCCTGTCGGCGCATATCGCGATCTCGAGTTGAAGCGGATCGACGCGGTCCTCATGGACGTGCCCGCCGAAGCGTTCTACGCGCGCAATAATCCGAAGTTGAAACCTGCTGGACCACCATTCATGCGCGGTCTCTACGTGATCGGTCTGCGCAAGGGCGACTTGGAACTGAAATCCCAAGTCGATGAAGCCATAAACAAAATCATCGTCGACGGCACGCTCGAGACGATTCTTAAGAAGTGGGGTCTTTGGAACCAGGCGCAAGCTGACTTTCAGGGACCGATACGCGCGGGCACTCAGAAACAGACAGACGTTCAGGAATTCACGCCGACCACTTCGATTTTCAACTGGCGTGAAGCGCTTTGGCGACTGACGCGCGCTGCTGCGGTGACAGTCGGTCTCGCACTCGGCTCGATGGTGATCGCGGTCGTGTTAGGTTTGCCGCTCGCCGTCGGTCAGTGGAAAGGCCCGCCGTGGCTCCGTCTCTTCTGCACGTTCTACGTCGAATTCTTTCGCGGCACGCCGGTGCTGGTCCAACTGTTGTTTCTTTACTTCGGCCTGCCTGTGATCGGTATCGCGATGCCTGGTTGGTTGACGGCGCTCGTCGGTTTGGGTTTGAACTACGCGGCTTACGAATCACAAGTCTACCGCGCCGCGCTCGAGGCAATTGCCACGGGACAATGGGAAGCGGCGTACTCACTGGGCATGAGCCCTGTGCTCGCGTTTCGACGCATCATCCTGCCGCAGGCGTTTCGCATCGCGTTGCCGCCGATGACGAACGACTTCGTCTCGCTCTTCAAAGACACATCGGTTGCGTTTGCGATCTCTGTTTGCGAACTCGCGACGGCTTATCGCGAGCTCGCGAACGCTTCGGGACAGTTTCTGCTTCTCGGTCTTGCTGTTTCCG
>Ga0105237_10002516_pt1 | contig 22704 bp, 22 predicted proteins | sample KBSC24metaG_FD_81520 | JGI IMG/M metagenome (GOLD analysis project Ga0105237, IMG submission 81520) | Corn rhizosphere microbial communities from Kellogg Biological Station, Michigan, USA - KBS C2-4 metaG | ecosystem: Host-associated > Plants > Roots > Rhizosphere > Soil | place: Michigan, USA...
CGACCCCAGCAGCAGCCGCGCGATGGTCAGCCGCTGCCGCTGCCCGCCGGACAGCCGGTAGCCGCGCTCACCGACGACGGTGTCCAACCCGTCGGGCATGTCGGCGACGACGTCGGCCAGCCGGGCGCGGCGCAGCGCGTCCCACAGTTGATCGTCGTCGGCGTCGGGAGCGGCCAGGGTCAGGTTGGAGCGGATCGACTCGTGGAACAGGTGTCCGTCCTGGGTGACGACGCCGACCGTCTCCTTCAGCGACGCGAACGTCACGTCGCGCACGTCGGCACCGGCCAACCGCACCGTCCCGGAGTCGACGTCGTAGAGCCGGGCCACCAGCGACGCGATCGTCGACTTGCCGGCACCAGAGGACCCGACGAGCGCGACCATCTGCCCGGGCTCCGCGGTGAACGAAATACCGTGCAGGACTTCGTCACCGCCGCGGTCGTCGAGGACCGCGACCTCCTCGAGCGAGGCCAGCGACACCTTGTCGGCCGACGGGTAGCCGAAGCGGACGTCGTCGAACTCGACGCCGACCGGACCGCGGGGCACCGGAACGGCGCCGGGCCGCTCCCCGATCAGCGGGGTCAGGTCGAGCACCTCGAACACCCGCTCGAAACTGACCAGCGCACTGGCGATTTCGACGTGGGCGTTGGCCAGCGCCGTCAGCGGTGCGTAGAGCCGGGTCAAAAGCAGGGCCAGCGACACGATGGCGCCCGCCTGCAGGTGCCCGCCGATGGCGAGCACGCCGCCGAGGCCGTACACCAACGCCAGCGCGAGTGCCGACATCAAGGTCAGCGAGTTCATGAACGTGGACTGCAGCATCGACGTGCGCACGCCGATCCCACGGACCCGGTCGGCGCGCACCGCGAATTCGTCGGATTCGCGGACCGGGTCGCCGAACAACTTGACCAGCGTCGCGCCCGGCGCCGAGAAGCGTTCCGTCATCTGGGTATTCATCGTCGCGTTGTAGATCGCGCTCTCGCGGCTCAGCGTGGCCATGGTGCGTCCGATGCGGCGCGCGGGCAGCAGGAACAACGGCGTCAGCAGAAGCGACAGCACGGTGATCTGCCACGAGATGCTCAGCATCACGGTGAGCGTCAGCGCCAGCGTGACCAGGTTGCCGACCACACCGGACAGCGTGTCGGAGAAGGCCCGCTGGGCGCCGATGACGTCGTTGCCGAGACGGCTGACCAGTGCACCCGTTCGGGTTCTGGTGAAGAACGCCACCGGCATCCGCTGCACGTGATCGAAAACCGACGTCCGCAGGTCGAGGATCAGACCCTCGCCGATGTTGGACGATAGCCACCGCGTCAGCAGCCCCACCGCGGCCTCGGCGAGCGCCACGACCGCGATGATCGATGCCAGCAAGACGACAGTCGACGCCGCGCCGTCATGCACGATCGCGTCCACCACCCGGCCCGCAAGCACCGGCGTCGACACCGCCAGCAGCGCACCCACGACGCTGACCGCGACGAATCCGCCCAGTCGGCGGTGGTGGCGCGCCGAGAACCGCCAGATGCGCCTCAACAGCGCACGGTTCGCCAGCGCGCGCAGATCGCCGCCGGTCGCGTGCCGCTGCCGATACAAGGCCCGGCTGGCCACCATTTCCATGCTCATCTCATCACCGTAAAACCTCAACAATGGATGAGGTCAAAGCCTTCCTTGCGTGTCCCCCTCGCGATTTGTGCACGTCTACCCGCGGTGAGCGCGGTCAACCGTGCACAAGTCGCAGTGGAAGGGTCAGACGAAGCCGAAGTAGCCGATCACCCCGGCGACGGCGACGATGTACAGCGGATTGATCTTGCTGCGCACGAAGATCAGGGTGCACACCGCGGTCAGCGTGTATGCCCTCCAGTCGTGGTCGGCGGCGCGGCTCATCACCAGCGACGACGCCAGGATCAGCCCGACGGTCAGCGGCGCGAAGCCCTTCTCGACGGCGATCCGCCACTTCGACTGCTCGGCCTTCTGCCAGAACAACGTGATGGCGTAGACCAGTGACGCGGCGGGCAGCACCATCGCAACCGTGGCGATCACCCCGCCGAGGATGGCCCCGGGGATACCGCCGGCCTCCAACCCGGCCGCATACCCGATCATCGTGACGATCAGGATGCTCGGGCCCGGCGCCGTCTGCGATATCGAGAACACGTCAGCGAACTGACTGTCGGTCAGCCAGTGATGCTGCTTGACGGCCTGCAGGTGCATGTCGGGCAGCACGGCATTGCCGCCGCCGATCGACAGCAGCGAGAGCACGCCGAACATCGCGATCAGCTGCAGATACGTGCTCACGCGGTCGCGGGACCGGTCTCGTCACGACCTCGCGGCCAGGCCCAGAGCAGGCTCAGCGGCGCGACGATGGCCAAGGTGGCGAGCAGCGGCAGCCGGACCAATCCGTTGAGCACGAACGCCAGCGCGAACAACCCGATCGGGACCAAGCCGGTCAGACACTTCTGTCCGGTCTTGATCACCATGGTCAGCGTCAGCGCGACGGCGGCCGCGGATGCGCCGTGCAGGATGCCCTTGACCGCGGGCACCTCCTTGAAGCGGAAGTACAGGAAGGCCATCACCAACACGAACACCATCGGCATCAGGCACAAGCCGACGACGGCGGCGACGGCGCCGGGGATGGCCCGCAGCTTGGTGCCCGTGAACACCGCCATGTTGACCTGGTTGGCGCCGGGCAGGATCCGGCACATCGTCATGGCCGAGAGGAATTCCTCCTCACCCATCCACTTCTTCTCGACGACGATGATCTCCCGCGACCAAGCGGACAGACCGCCGCCGAACGATGCCAGTGCGATGTGGTTGAAGGTCCACGCGAGTTCGAACAGGGAGATCTTCTCGGCCGAATCCGTTTCACTCATGACGCAGTTCGTGGTCGTGCGGGAAGTCGTCCTCGTGGTGTGTGGACGGGTCGAGCGGGTCCGGCGGCTGGTAGTGGTGCGAGAGTTCCCAGTCCTGGTCGAACACCGACCTCAGGCGTCCGACGATGGCCGGGTCGGTGACCTCGACACCGAGCTCGCGGCGGAGGTCGAACGCACTGCGGTCGATGTTCATCGATCCGACCAGCGCCTTCTCGTCGTCGACGATCAGCAGCTTGGCGTGCACCCTCAGGTTCTTCTGCTTGTGCACCTTGACGCCGAACCGGCCCAACGTGCGCAACGACGCGAAGGTGTCCAGCACGTCCCAGTCACTGATGCCGTGCCTGCCGCCGCACAGCACGTGCACCTTCACACCGCGCTGGGAGGCTGCCGCGAGATGGTCGAGGATCACCGCGTCGACGTACTTGGGGTGCTGCACGTCGAGGCGCTGCGTTGCGGTGTCGATGAACTGCGCCATGTGGAATCGCGAGTTGGAGTTGCTCCACAGCAGGCCCTCGTACACCGACGGCACCCAGTCGACGTGATTCCAGTCGGCGTTGAAGACCTCGACGATCTGCGCCACGTGATGCGGATCGTCGGTGATGACGCCGTAGTCGCGAGTCAGGGTGAAGTACTTCTCGCACAGGTTGAACGTCGCGACGAGTGCCGCCTTCTCGTCCACCACGATCGACTTCTCGTGCGTCACGTAGAACTTCGGACTCGCCCACTGCACGGTGATGCCCGCGTTGGTGAAGCGTTCGTACGTCTCGTCGTTGGCGCGGTCACCGCCCGACCGTGCGGCGTTCAGCATGACCCGCACGTCGATGCCCGCCTGCCGCCGCTCGATGACGGCGTCGATCAGGTCCTCGGAGGTGAAGGTGAACTGCTTGACGAACAGTGACTGCTGCGCCGATTCGATGAACTCCCGGACCGGCCCGAGGCCATCGTCGGGCTGGACGATCAGGCGGGGACCGTAGGGCTGCACGATTGACGAAGTTAGCACTGGTGACGGCCGTTTGGTCGGCACGCGGGGTGAACTCTCGCAGACGTCGGTCACGCGCCTAACACGCCCGGAGAGGGTCATCGGGCAAGATGACCGTATGGACAGCGGAGGTTCATCCCCCCGAGTGCTCGTGGTCGACGACGATCCCGACGTGCTCGCGTCGTTGGAGCGTGGGCTTCGGCTGTCCGGATTCGACGTGTCGACGGCCGTCGACGGCGCCGAGGCCCTGCGCAGCGCCACCGAGACGCGACCCGACGCGATAGTGCTCGACATCAACATGCCCGTACTGGACGGCGTCAGCGTGGTGACCGCACTGCGCGCCATGGACAACGACGTGCCGGTCTGCGTGCTGTCCGCGCGCAGCTCGGTCGACGACCGCGTCGCAGGCCTCGAGGCGGGCGCCGACGACTACTTGGTCAAGCCGTTCGTGCTCGCCGAGTTGGTGGCGCGGGTCAAGGCACTGCTGCGCAGGCGTGGTGCGACGGCGACGTTCTCGTCGGAGACCATCGCCGTCGGGCCGCTCGAAGTCGACATCCCCGGCAGGCGCGCCCGCGTCAACGGCGTCGACGTCGATCTGACCAAGCGCGAGTTCGACCTGCTCGCGGTGCTGGCCGAGCACAAGACCGCGGTGCTGTCCCGCGCCCAGCTCCTCGAGCTGGTCTGGGGCTACGACTTCGCGGCAGACACCAACGTGGTGGACGTGTTCATTGGATACCTGCGGCGCAAGCTCGAAGCCAACGGTGCGCCTCGCCTGTTGCACACCGTGCGCGGGGTGGGGTTCGTCCTGCGGACCCAGTGATGAGCGCTCGCCGATCCGATTTCCCGTCGCTTCGCTCGCCTCGATGAGCATCCAGGGGAGGTTCGTCGGCGCGCTGTCACGTCCCTTCCGACGCACGCCGTCCCTGCGTACCCGCGTCGTGGTGGCCACCGCCATCGGGGCGGCCATCCCGGTTCTGGTCGTAGGCGCCGTGGTGTGGGTGGGCATCACCAATGACCGCAAGGAACGCCTCGACCGCCGCCTCGACGAAGCCGCGGGCTTTGCGATCCCCTTCCTTCCGCGCGGTCTCGACCAGATCCCCAAGTCGCCCAACGACAAGGACGCCGTCATCACCGTCCGCAAGGACGACCAGGTCACCTCCAACTCCGAGGTGATCCTGCCCGAGTTGCCCGCCGGATACGCCGACACGGTGGTGGACGGGGTGCGCTACCGGGTCAGGACCGTCGAGATCCGGGGACCGTCGGAGCCCACGCTGGTCGCAGTCGGCGACACCTACGACGCGACGATCGCCGACACCAACAACCTGCACCGCCGGGTGATCATCCTCTGTACCTTCGCAATCGGCGCGGCAGCGGTGTTCGCCTGGCTGCTGGCGTCGCTGGCGGTGCGTCCGTTCAAGCGACTGGCACAGCAGACGCGGGCCATCGATGCGGGCGACGAAGAACCTGAGATCGACGTGCACGGCGCCACCGAGGCCGTCGAGATCGCCGACGCCGTCAACGGTCTGGTGCAACGCATCTGGGACGAACAGGACCGCACCAAGGCCGCTCTGGCCTCGGCGCGCGACTTCTCGGCGGTGTCTGCGCACGAGTTGCGCACCCCGCTGACCGCAATGCGGACCAACCTCGAAGTGCTTGCCACGCTTGACATGCCCGACGAGCAGCGCAAGGAAGTCCTCAACGACGTCATCAGGACGCAGACCCGCATCGAGGCCACGCTCGGCACCCTCGAACGCCTTGCCCAGGGCGAACTCTCGACGTTCGACGACCACGTTCCCGTGGACATCACCGAGCTGCTAGACAGGGCCGCGCACGAGGCGATGCGGGTCTACCCCGACCTCGACGTCTCGCTGGTGCCCGCCCCCACCGTCATCATCATCGGGCTGCCAACGGGACTGCGCCTTGCCGTCGACAATGCGATCGCGAACGCCGTCAAACACGGCGGCGCCACGCGCGTCCAGCTGTCCGCGGTCAGCTCGCGGGCGGGCGTCGAGATCGCGGTCGACGACGACGGTGTCGGCGTGCCCGACGAGGAACGCAACGTGGTGTTCGACCGGTTCAGCCGAGGATCGACCGCGTCACACTCCGGGTCAGGACTCGGCCTGGCGCTCGTCGCGCAGCAGGCCGAATTGCACGGCGGGACGGCGACATTGGAGGTCAGTCCGCTTGGCGGCGCGCGCCTGCTCCTGCAGCTGCCCGGCCCGTCCTGAGCTAATTGCCGCGCTGAGACTTTCCGCTGTCCCACCTGTTGAAGCCGGCCGCCTCTGCGGTCTCCGCATCGCGGAACCACACCTCGGCGATGGTCCGGCCGTACGCCGGGCTTTCCGGTGAGTGATAGAGCTTCGAGTCCTCGTTGCCCTTGATCGTCCAGCCCTCGGGGCCGCTGCCCCCTGCACCCGGCTTCGCCGACCCTGGACCGTGCGGACCGTCGGCGTCGGAGTCAGCCTCCGTATCAACGAGTTTCGCGGCAACGACGCCGCTTGCCGCCGCACCGCCACCCGACGCGACGGCCGCCGTTTCGACCCGGCGGACCATGAAGGCGAGCGTGATGACCAAACCGAGCACGAAGGCCAGCCCCACCAGCCACCAGTTCACGGTCATTTCACTGCCGCCGATTCAGGCGCGCTTGCCAGGTCGGCCCGCGCGGCTTCCTCGCTGGTGTGCTTGATCGTGACCGCGGCGAGCGCCCACGCGACAACCGATCCCGCCAGGAACGCGAGCAGGTACCACACCCATTGGATGACGAAGTCCATGTCGAATCTCCTCAGCTGACCGTGATCTCGACGCGGCGGTTCTGCGCCCGGCCCTCGGGGGTGCCGTTGTCCGCGACGGGATCAGCAGAGCCCGCTCCCCGCGACGTCACCGCATCCGCGGCCACTCCATCCGAAATGAGGCCATCGGCAACGGCTTTGGCGCGGTTGGCACTCAGAGGCACGTTGATGGCTTCGTTGCCACTGCTGTCGGTGTACCCGGCGACTGCCACCTTGACGTCGGGGCAGGCCTTGAGCTTGTCCGCGATCTGGGAGACCAGCTGCCGTGATTCGGGTGCCAACGTGGCGCCGTCGGTGCTGAAGTTGATCGGTGTGTGCAGCAGCGCGGTGATGTCGCTCTGAAGCGTCGCGCACGGGCCACCTTGTCCGGTGCCGCTGACCGGCCCCGGTGGCGGCGAAGGCAGTGCCGACGCGGCCTCGACCTGAATGTCGTTGACTACCTTCACACCCGGCCACGTCGCGGCGGCTGCCGAACCGGCGGCGGCCTTCAACTCCTCCGAAGGAGCAGTGCCGGTCAACGTCAGCGTGTCACCGACGAGGTTCAGGCCGAAGCCGGGAATGCCGATGGCCGCACTGAACACCCCACCCAGGCCGGCGACGTCCGGGACCGTGACGCCGGGGGTGACCTTGAGTTCGTCGACGATCTTGGCGCCGGGCAACGTCGTCACCAACGTCTGAATCAATGACGTCTTCGTCGCGTCGTCGGGCACCTCGCCGCCGACGGTGAAGCCCATGGCGCCCGCGGGGTCGCCCACGTTGCCGTTGCGCACGATCGAGAACGGCGCATATCCCCCGGCGGGCATACCCGCGGTCGTCGTCGGGGCGGCAGGACCGGCAGGCGTCGTGAGCGTGGCCGACGGGTTCACGCTTGGCGCCGTGAGCACGGGATCATTGGTGGCACGATCCGTGCCGGCCCAGCCGATCAGAGCGATCAGCGCGGGGACGACGAGGAGGGCGAGAAGCCAGCCAAGGCCCGGTTGCCGTCGGTACAACTTCGCGTCGGCCATGAGCCCCCCTGTCGTCGGCGACCAAGGCTATGGCCGCCCGGATGCGGTCGGTAGTCCGGTCAGCGAACGTCGAGCAGATCGATGACGAAGATCAGCGTCTTGCCCGACAGCCGATGTCCCCCGCCGGCCGGCCCGTACGCCTGTGCAGGCGGGATGGTGAGCTTGCGCCGTCCACCAACGCGCATGCCGGGAATGCCGTCCTGCCAGCCTTGGATCAGGCCGCGCAGGGGGAATTCGATCGACTCGCCGCGATTCCACGAGCTGTCGAACTCCTCGCCGGTGTCGTACTCGACCCCGACGTAGTGCACCGTGACGGTGCCGCCGGGTACGGCTTCTGCGCCGTCGCCGACCACTACGTCCTCGATCACCAGCTCAGCGGGTGCAGGACCATCGGGGAATTCGATCTCGGGTTTCTTGTCGCTCGCCACGCCCAACACCGTAGTCGGGCACACTGGTCGCGTGGACAAGGACCGTGACATTCTCACCGAGGTCAACCAGCTCGTCGCCGAGGAGCGTGAGCTCCGGGCCAAGGTGCAACACCACCAGATCGACGAAACCGAGGAGCATCGGCGGCTGCGTGCCGTCGAAGTTCAGCTCGACCAATGTTGGGATCTGCTCCGGCAGCGCCGGGCACTGCGCGAGACCGGTCAGGATCCCGATCAGGCTCAGGTGCGTCCGCCCGATCAGGTCGAGGGCTACCTGAACTGACGGCTGTGACCTCCGACGATCGCTTCGACGTCGTCATCGTTGGCGGCGGTCACAACGGCCTCGTCGCCGCGGCCTACCTGGCGCGGGCGGGCCGCAGGGTGCGGCTGCTCGAAAGGCTGAACCACGTCGGCGGCGCCGCGGTGTCGGCGCACGCATTCGACGGGGTGGACGCGCGGCTGTCGCGCTACTCGTATCTCGTCAGCCTGCTGCCGAAGCGCATCCTCGACGATCTCGGGGCCAGGGTTCGACTGTCTCGCCGCCGCGATTCGTCGTACACGCCGGACCCCGCCACCGGGGGTGAGACCGGCCTGCTGGTGGGGCGGCACAGCACGTTCGACGCCGTCGGTGCGGCCGATGACCAACCGGGCTTCGACGATTTCTATCGCCGCTGCCGCACCGTCACCGGCAGGCTGTGGCCGACGTTGACCGAGCCGCTGCAGACCAGGAGCGCGGCACGGGAGCACGTGCTGGCGTCTGGGGATCGCGACGCCGCCACCGCATGGGACGAGATGATCGCCAGGCCCATCGGCGATGCGATCACCGGTGCGGTGCGTAGTGATCTGGTCCGCGGCGTGATGGCCACCGACGCGTTGATCGGCACCTTCGCCCGCACCGACGACCCGTCGCTGGCACAGAACGTGTGCTTCCTCTACCACCTGCTCGGCGGCGGCACCGGCGACTGGGACGTCCCGGTCGGCGGCATGGGCGCGGTGAGCGGCGCGCTTGCCGCAGCGGCATTCGCGCACGGCGCCGACATCGTCACAGGCGCCGACGTTCACGCCATCACCCCGGATGGCGAGGTCACCTACCTCCGTGACGGGACGGAGCATCGGGTCCACGGGCAGACCGTGCTGGCCGGAGTGACGCCGACGGTGCTGGCGCGTCTGCTCGGCGAACCGGAGCCCGCGCAGGCGCCGGGCGCCCAGGTCAAGGTGAACCTGATGCTGCGGCGACTACCCAAGCTGCGTGACGAATCCGTGCGCCCCGAACAGGCTTTCAGCGGCACGTTCCACATCAACGAGACCCTCAGCCAGCTCGACGCCGCATACGACCGCGCGGTGGGCGGCGCGGTGCCCGCCCCGCTGCCGTGTGAGATCTACTGCCACTCGCTGAGCGATCCGACGATCTTGTCCGAAGAACTCGCACGCTCCGGCGCGCAGACGCTCACCGTGTTCGGCCTGCACACGCCGCATCACCTGCTGGCAGGCACGGACCCGGACGACGTGCGGACGCGGCTAACCGAGGCCGTCCTGGCATCGCTGGATTCCGTTCTCGCCGAACCCATCCGGGACGTCGTGATGAACGACGCGCACGGCATGCCCTGCATCGAGGCGAAGACGACGGCGGATCTGGAGGAAACGCTCGCCATGACGGCGGGAAACATCTTCCACGGGGCTCTGGAGTGGCCGTTCGCCGAGGACGACGAGCCACTGGAGACTCCAGCCCAGCGCTGGGGCGTCGCAACGCCGCACGACCGGATCCTGTTGTGCGGCTCGGCTTCTCACCGCGGCGGCGCCGTATCGGGGATCGGCGGCCACAGTGCCGCGATGGCGGTGCTGGAGAGCTAGCCGGCGGCCAGCTTGGCCAGGATGGTCTCGAGCGTACGCAGTTCGGCCTGAGTCAAGGCGAGGAACGGATCTGGCGCTGGATCGTCGACGTCGTCGATGCTCGCGACCACCGCTCGCCCCTTCTCGGTGAGCGACACCAGCTTCGAACGACGATTGGTCGGATCGGCCTCGCGCACGATCAGCCCGCGATCCTCGAGATCGTTCAGGGCGACCGTAGTGGCGGGCGCATCCATGGTGGCGGCTTCGGCGATCTCCTTGGCCGTCATGGCACGCTTGGCCAACCTGGTGATCACCCGCACCCGGCTGAACGGAAGTCCGGTTGCCTCGATCACGTCGCGCTTCCAGCTGTCGCGGTGGCCGAACACCACTGCGGCCATAGCGCGCCAAACGTCGTCGGCGAGTGGGTTATCCGACACGAGCCTCGCCCTCCACGACGACCGGTGTGCCCGCGATCAGCGGCGCGACGCGGTGCGCGGAGCGGGCCGCCCGCTGCGACGTCGACAGGAAGGCGAGCACGAAGATGACGACGCCGAGCCCCACGCAGACGAACCACAGCGGCCGCGACGCGGCGGCGAAGTCGGCGCCGGCATGCGCAAGCGCCCCTCCTGCGACCGAACCGCACAGCGCCACACCGATGCTCACGCCGATCTGCCGGCTCGTCGACGTCACCGCAGATGCGGCGCCCGCGCGGTCCAACGGCATCCCGCTGACGGCCGCGTTGGTGATCGGGGCGTTCACCATCGAGAAGCCTATGCCGTACACCGCGAAGACGCAGAGCAACGCCCACACCGGCGTCGTCGCCGTCAGGAAGGACAGCATCGCCGAGGCGACGGTGATGAGCGCGCCTGCCACCACCAGTGACGGACGCGCGCCGTACTTGCCGACCAGCCGCCCCGACAGCGGGGAGAACAGCAGTGCACCGATCGCGATCGGCAGGTAGATCAGGCCGGTGTGCAGCGCGCTGAAGTGCCGCTCGGACTGCAGGTACAGCGCCATCATGAACAGGAACGCGCCCCACGCCGAGAACGCGCATATCGCGGTCAGCGTCGCCGATGCGAACGGGATGCTCTTGAAGAAGCGCAGATCGATGAACGGATCGTGCCGCCTGGCCTCGTAACGCAGGAACGCGATGAAGGCCAGCACCGCCGCGACCGCGACCCCGATGACGCGGGGGTTGGTCCAGCCGAGCCCGGGGCCTTCGATGAGCGCGAACACCACGCCGAACAGGAACACCACGGCGAGTGCCTGGCCGATCGGGTCGACGTTGCGCATCGTCAACGACTTGGTCTCTGGCACGAAGACCGCGGTGAGCACGATGGCCGCCACACAGATCGGCAGGTTGATCCAGAACACGGCCCGCCAGCTGATCAGCTCGATCAGCAGACCACCGATCGTCGGCCCGAGCGCCATCGAGATGCCGACCACCGCGCCCCACACACCAAGGGCCCGGGCGCGCTCGACGCGACCGGTGAAGACCTGCGAGATGATGGACAGCGCAACGGGATTCATCATCGAACCACCGATGCCCTGCAGGAAGCGGGCAGCGATAAGCATGTTGACGTTGGGCGCAAGGCTGCACAGCAGCGAACCCAACGCGAAGACCGTGAGACCGATCTGGAAGACCCGCCTGCGGCCGAACCGGTCCCCCATCGCGCCTGCCAGCATCAGCAGCGAGGCGAGCACAAGGGTGTAGACGTCGAGCACCCACTGCAGCTGTGACGGTGACGCGCCGAGGTCCTCGCGGATGTTCGGGACCGCGACGTTCACGATCGTCGCGTCCATCGAGACGATGAGCAGGCTCAGGCAGCAGGACATCAGCACGATGACCTTGCGGCGCGGGCTCAGCGTCCCGATGGTTTCATTCACACAACTATTGTGAACCTACAACTATTACCCATGCAAACGAGTTACAGGTGAGATGGGTCTCTCGCCGACAGCGTTAGCGAGAGCTGATCGCGGCGTAGTCCCGCTCGGTGTAGCCGGTGTAGACCTGGCGTGGCCTGCCGATCTTGCCGCCGGGCTCGTTGTGCATCTCTTGCCAGTGCGCGATCCAGCCAGGCAGCCGGCCCAGCGCGAACAGCACCGTGAACATCCTGGTCGGGAAGCCAAGTGCGCGGTAGATCACACCGGTGTAGAAGTCGACGTTCGGGTACAGCTTGCGCTCGATGAAGTAGTCGTCGGTCAGGGCGACCTCTTCGAGCGCCTTGCCGATGGCCAGCAGGTCGTCGTCGCCGCCCAGCTTGCCGAGGATCTTGTCGGCCTGCTCCTTGACGATGCGCGCCCGCGGGTCGTAATTCTTGTAGACCCGGTGGCCGAAGCCCATGAGCTTGACGCCGTCTTCCTTGTTCTTGACCTTCTTGACGAAGTCGTGGACGTCGCCACCCTGCTTGCGGATGTCCTCGAGCATCTCGAGCACCGCCTGGTTGGCGCCGCCGTGCAATGGACCCCACAGCGCGTTGATGCCGCCGGAGATCGACGTGAACAGGTTGGCCTGCGACGAGCCGACCAGCCGCACCGTCGACGTCGAGCAGTTCTGCTCGTGGTCGGCGTGCAGGATCAGCAGCATGTCCAGCGCCCGGACGATCTCGGGATCGACCTCGTACGGCTCGGCGGGGAACCCGAACGTCATCCTGAGGAAGTTCTCCACCAGGGTCAGCGAGTTGTCCGGGTAGAGGAACGGCTGGCCGACGGACTTCTTGTATGCGTAGGCCGCGATGGTGGGCAGCTTGGCCAGCAGCCTGATGGTCGACAGCTCGACCTGCGCCTTGTCCAGCGGATCCAGAGAGTCTTGGTAGTACGCCGAGAGGGCGTTGACGGCGCTGGACAGCACCGGCATCGGGTGGGCGTTGCGTGGAAAACCGTCGAAGAACCGCTTGAGATCCTCGTGCAGCAGGGTGTGCCGCTGGATCTGGTTGGTGAACGACTCCAGCTGAGCGGTGGTCGGCAGCTCGCCGTGGATAAGCAGGTAGCTGACCTCGATGAACGTCGACTTCTCGGCCAGCTGCTCGATCGGGTAGCCGCGGTAGCGCAGGATGCCCGCGTCACCGTCGATGTAGGTGATGGCGCTCTTGGTGGCCGACGTGTTCACGAACCCGCCGTCGAACGTCGTATATCCGGTCTTGGCCAGCAACGATCCCAGGGCGATGGCGTCAGATCCCTCGGTCGCCTGCACGATCTCCAAGTCGATCTCACCACCCGGATAACCGAGCTTGGCGACCTCTCCGGATTTGGAGTTTTCGGGCACGTTAACCCCTTCTGCGGTTGTCGACTGCAACAGAGCTGTCCGTCACTAGTGAAAGTAGTCGCTTAGTACTTGACGCGCTTGCGGGGGGTTGGGGTCCGCATCACCGGCGTCAACCACACACCTGCTCGTAGTCGGCCGTCGGCGCAGTCAGATCTGCGGCCATTTGCGCCACCTGACCGAATGCCTCGTTGATGCGATCCACCATGACCATCGGTCCGAGCCGGAAGGTGTCGGTGTCGGTGATCAGATCACCGCACGCGGTGACGATCGTCGACGCGAAGACGGCCCCGACCAGCCGCCTGCGGCGGTCGTCGATGTCGACGCCCATCCGCTTGGCCAGGATGACCTCCGAGGGCTCGTGCCGGTATTCGAACGCCGACCTCCGCAGGGTGTCCGACGCGTTGACGACCCGCAGCATGAGGATGATCCGCTCGGTGGTCAGCCTGCCGACCTGCCGGCTCGCCACCCGCGTCAGCACCGCCACGTGCGCCTGCCGCATCGCCTCGAGGGGACCGACCTCCGATGGCACGGTTTCGAGTTCGAGCGACACCTCGTGGGAGTAGTCCTCGATGAGGGTCATGAACGCCGCGTCCTTGGTCGCGAAGTACCGACTGAACGTGCGCGGCGACACATCGGCGGCCGCCGCGATCTGTTCGACGGTCGTGTTCTCGTAACCGTTGCGCAGACAGAGCTCCATCGCCGCATCGATCAAAATGGCGCGGGTCCGCAGTTTCTTTCGCTCGCGCAGGCCGGGGACCGAGCCCTCCGGGAGTTCAGCCACGCGCCGAATATTAACTCTCCTATCTATGAAAAAGTTAAGTCGTTAGCCTTGTTACGCGATAGCGCACGAACGCCGGAACCACTAGCGCGGCGACGATGACGCCCACCACGACCAGCACGCCTCCGCCCGTCGCGGCAACCGCGGTCCCCATCGCCGCCGCGGCAGCCCCGTGTAGTGCATCGGCCAGCCGCGGCCCGCCCGCGACCACGACGGTGAAGACGCCTTGCAGCCGTCCGCGAAGTTCGTCGGACGCCGCCTCTTGAAGGATGGACTGCCGGAAGGCCGACGACACCATGTCCGCCGCCCCGCCGATAGCTAGAAACGCCAGGGCAATCCACAACCACATGTGCGCGGATCCGTGAGCGAATCCGCTGGCAACCCCGAAACCCGCGATCGCCAGACCCCAGACGACTATCGCGACCACCACCGCGAGTCCTTGGCGCCGGATGCGTGGCAACCACCCGGAGAACACCCCGCCCGCCACCGCACCCACCGCCATCGAGGCGGCCAGCAAGGCCATGGTGGTGCCGCCCTCGATCGGGCCGCCGAAGCTCTGGTGCGCCATCTGAGGGAAGAGCGCCCGCGGCATGCCGAAGATCATCGCGATGAGGTCGACCACGAACGACATCAACACCACCCGGTTGCCCGCCAGGTACCGGAACCCGTCGAGCACTGCGGCGAAGCCCCACTGGCCGGTGGTCTGCTGGGAGATGACGGGCATCGGGGTGAGCCGGAACGTCGCCCAGATCGGCAGCACACACGTGATCGCGTCGATCAGATACAGCGTGGACAGGTCCACCCACCGCAACATCACACCGGCGAGCAACGGTCCGACGATGGCACCGAACTGGAACACCGTCATGTTCAGTGAGTTGGCCGCCGGCAGCTGATCGCCAGGAATCATCCGCGGGATTGCAGCCGACCGAGTCGGCGAGTTGACCGCGTAGAACGCCTGCTGAAACGACAGCAGACACAGCACGACCCACACGTTGTTCAGTTCCAACGCCGACTGCAGCCACAGCAGCACCGACGCCACCGCCAGCCCGCAGGACGTGATGATCAGCAGCAGCCTGCGGTCCATCGCGTCGGCCCATGCGCCACCCCACAACCCGAACACGACCAGCGGGACCAGGGCGAAGATGCCGGCCAAACCTACGTACGCCGAGTTCTGGGTCAGCGCGTACAGCTGGACGGGCACCGCGAAGATCGTGAGGTTGCCGCCGATCACGGTGACGATGCCGGCCAGCCACAGCCGCCGGAAGTCGAGTGTCCGCAGCGGTGTGGTGTCGGCGAAGAGCCTAGCCACTCGTCTGGGCGAGCGAAGCGACGGGAAATGTCACCTGGGCGAGCGAAGCGACGGGAAAAATCACGGTTGCAACCGCTCGATGCCAGCGCCCGTCACGCGAATCCTGTTGTGCACCCGATTCTCCCGGCCCTGCCAGAACTCGACGACCTCTGGCGCGATGAGGTAACCACCCCAGTTCGGCGGCACCGGGACGGCGTCGAGATCGGCGAACCTCTCGGTGACCTCGGACAGCTGTTCCAACAGTGCCGCGCGCGACGCGATCGGCCGGGACTGGTGCGACGCCCACGCCCCGAGCTGCGAGCCGCGCGGCCGCTTGGACCAGTAGTCGGCGGTGCTCGCCTGAGACACCTTGGTCACCGGGCCGCGGACGTGGACCTGGCGGCCGAGGGCAAACCACGGGAAGGTGGCCGAGGCGTACGGCGTGGTGGCGAGTTGCTCGCCCTTGTCCGAGTCGTAATTGGTGAAGAACGTGATGCCGGTTTCGTCCACGCTCTTGCACAACACGGTGCGCGTCACCGGTCTTCCCGCTGCGTCGACGGTGCCGACCACCATGGCGTTCGCCTCGCTGACGTCCGCGGCCTGGGCGTCGGCCAACCACTTGCGCAGCAAGACAACCCATCCGTCGGGTCCCTCGCCGACCCAGTCGGCGTCGAGATCGGGGCTGCCGTCCTTCTCCACCGAGCCGTACTCCACCCGCATCCGCGCCAACTGATCGCCGCCCTCCGAAATCACCCGCTAGACGCTACGCCCGCGGCCTCCCGGTTTCCTTACCGACCGGTAGTGACGGCGGCCAACCTTGGTGCGAGAATCTGGCCCATGACTGCTGTTTCCGACGGCTTCGTCGAGGGACTCGAAGGCGTCGTGGCCTTCACCACCGAAATCGCGGAGCCCGACAAGGACGGCGGGGCGCTTCGGTACCGCGGCGTCGACATCGAGGACCTGGTCACCCAGCGCGTCACGTTCGGCGATGTCTGGGCACTTCTGGTCGACGGCAGATTCGGCCACGGGCTGCCGCCCGCCGAGCCCTTCCCGCTGCCCATCCACAGCGGCGACGTCCGAGTCGATGTGCAGGCGGGCCTGGCCATGCTCGCCCCGATCTGGGGCTATCCCCCGATCCTCGACATCGACGAGCCGACCGCGCGCGAACAGCTGGCCCGGGCGTCGGTGATGGCCTTGTCGTACGTCGCGCAGTCCGCCCGCGGCATCCACCAGCCTGCCGTACCGCAGCGCAACATCGACGAATGTGCAACCGTGACAGAGCGGTTCATGACGCGATGGCAGGGCGATCCCGACCCCAGGCACGTCGAGGCCATCGACGCCTACTGGGTGACGGCGGCCGAGCACGGCATGAACGCCTCGACGTTCACCGCGCGCGTGATCGCCTCCACGGGAGCCGACGTCGCCGCCGCGCTGTCCGGCGCGGTCGGCGCGATGAGCGGGCCGCTGCACGGCGGAGCTCCCGCACGGGTGCTGCCGATGGTGGACGAGGTCGAGCGCACCGGCGATGCCCGCGCGGTGGTCAAGGACATCCTCGACCGCAAGGACAAGTTGATGGGTTTCGGCCACCGGGTGTACCGCGCCGAGGATCCGCGCGCCCGGGTGCTGCGCGCCACCGCCAAGCGACTGCAGGCGCCGCGCTTCGAGGTGGCCGCCGCCCTGGAACAGGCCGCGCTGGCCGAACTGCGGGAGCGACGACCCGACCGCGCGATCGAGACCAACGTCGAGTTCTGGGCCGCCGTCATCCTCGACTTCGCCAAGGTGCCGCCCAAGATGATGCCCGCGATGTTCACCTGCGGCAGGACTGCGGGTTGGTGCGCGCACATCCTCGAGCAGAAGCGGCTGGGCAAGCTGGTGCGCCCGTCGGCCATCTACGTCGGCCCTGCCCCGCGCAGCCCGGAGTCTGTCGAGGGCTGGGACGAACTGACGAAGCCGTGAGCAGGGAGACATTCGCCTCGGCGGCAACGGCATTCGCCGCGCTGGTGCACGACATCCCGGCGTCGAAGTGGGATGGGCCTGGCCTTGGCGAGTGGGACCTGCGTTCGCTTGTCGGGCATACGTCCCGATCGTTGATCACGGTGAGCACCTATGTACGCACCACGGCCGAACGCGAAGACCTTGCCGGTCCGGCCGAGTACTACGTGTATGCAAGGGCTTTCGCGTCCGAGGCGGGCGCCCAGGCAGTCACCGAACGCGGTCGCCAAGCGGGCCGCGATCTGGGCAGCGATCCGGCGGCCACCGTCGACCACCTCGTCGTACGAGCGCTGGACGACCTCGACGCGGTGGACGATCCCCTGATCGCCGTCATCGGTGGTCTCGGCATCCGGTTGAGCGCTTACCTTCCCACCCGCACGTTCGAGATGGCCGTGCACGGGCTCGACATCGCCAGGGCGACGGGCGTCGACTTCGCGGTGCCGGAGGAGGTCCTAGTGGAGGCCGCGGTATTGGCCACGCGTGTCGGGGTGGCGCTAGGTCAGGGTGCGACCGTGCTGTCGGCGCTCACGGGCCGCACCGCGTTGCCCACGGCGTTCTCCGTCGTGTAGGCGGGTCTGCGCGTCACCCGCGCCCAGACCGGTCCATCCGCCACCGTCGTGAATGGCGTCGCCATCTCGAATTCCTCTTGCGTAGAGCGGACTTCGACCGTGCGGACGATGGTCGCCAAGGCAAGCGCGAGTTCGAGCATCGCGAAGTGGTCGCCGACGCAGGTCCGCGGGCCCGCCCCGAAGGGCAGGTACTGCCAGCGGTCGATGCTCTTCGCGAGCTCAGGGCGGAACCGGTCGGGGTCGAACTCCGTCGCCCGTTCCCAGAGCCGAGGGTCGCGCTGAAGCGCGTACACGCCGACGGTCACCATCGAGCCGGCCTTCGCCCGGTAACCGTCCACCTCGATGTCCTGAGTGAGCACTCGCCCGTTCGCTGCGCCCGGTGGACAGAGCCGAAGCGCCTCGTGGAGCACCTGAACGGTGTAACCCAGACTCGGTACGTCGTCCGGGGTCAGTTGCCGGTCCCCGATGGCGTCAACCTCCGCCCGAACCCTGTCCTGGAGCTCGGGATGCCTGCCGAGCTGCCACAGCGTGTACGCCATGGTCGTCGCGGTGGTGTCGTGGCCCGCACTGATGAAGACGATCAGTTCGTCGCGGATCTCGTCGTCGGTCAACTGGCGCCCGGTTGCGGGATCGACGGCGCCCATGAGCGCCCGCACCAGCGGCGCATCGCGGTCCGGATCCTCACGGCAGGACTTCAGCACGTCGGCTGCGAGGCGGCGCAGGTCCGCGCTCGCCGCGCGCGCCCGGCGATTCCTTCGGGTGGGAACCCAGCGCGGCAGGTGTATCGGAGACATACCGCGGTCGGCGATGTACTCGACGACGATCCGCAGCGGTTCGGAGAGCCGGTCGGCCTCCTCGTCGAGGTCGAGCCCGAGCACCGAACGTCCCAACGCCCGCATGGTCAGCCTGCGGCTTTCGACGTCGAGGTCGATGTCGCGGTCGGATTCCCAACTCATGGCGATCGCCTCGGCCGCCTGCGCCATGTCATTGCCGTATCCGCGCACGTGCTTCTTGGTGAACAACGGTTGGAGCAACCGGCGCCTGGGCAGCCATTCGTCGTGTCTCATCACGAAGAGGCTCGAGCCTATGCTCTTGCGCAACTCGTGATGCATGCTGTTGCGCTCGGAGATGGCATCCGAAGCGCCGAGCGCGTCGTGCGCGCCTTGCGGCGAGGTGATGAGCACCATCTCGGGCAGGAGCCACGACGGCCCCAACTTGATGCGGGTGACGGGTCCGCCTGCATCGCGAAGCTCCTCGATGCCGGTGTGGAACCGGCGCAGCACCTTCATGCTCTGCCGTAGGGGCATCGGATTTCGCGGCGCTAGAGGCAGCGTCGCGACGTCGGGTTTCTGGCCTGCATTGAGCATGGCTGCAGCATTACGGCGGACGACACCGCAACCTAGAGTAGGCGACTACCCGACTTCTCCCGAATTGGTGACGATGAGAATCCACCCGCTGGGTAGTCAGTACTGGCGACCCGTCCGGATCCGCTCAACCTGAGGAGAATCGCCATGGCAATCGAAGTTCAGCCCTCCGTGTCCCCGCACCTCGTCGTCGACGATGCCGCGGCGGCCATCGACTTCTACGTGAAGGCGTTCGACGCCACTGAAATCGGCAGGGTCCCAGGCCCCGACGGCAGGCTGGTCCACGCCGCCCTTCAGATCAACGGCGCAACGATCATGCTCAACGACGACTTCCCCGAGATGACCGACGGCAAGTCGACCACGCCCACGTCGCTCGGCGGCACACCGGTGACCATCCACCTCACCGTCACCGATGTCGACGCCAAGTTCCAGAAGGCCATCGACGCAGGAGCCACGGTGGTCGCACCGCTGGATGACCAGTTCTGGGGTGACCGCTACGGCCTGGTGCGCGACCCGTTCGGTCACCAGTGGTCGCTGGGTCAGCCGGTGCGTGAGGTCAGCATGGCGGACATCGAAGAGGCGATGAAGCAGCAGCAGTAGCGCGCCTAATGGGCGTTCGGGATGTACATGCCGAGCAGGGCAAGCGGTAGCGAGTTGTTCGTCGTGATCTGGCTGATCGCCGAGATGCTCGCCGGCTTCGGGGTGCGTTCCAGATCGGGTGTCGTCGGATCGGACCCGTAGAGGCCGAACTGAAGGTCGTAGCCGTTGGCCCACTCGAGGTTGTCGACCAGCGACCAATAGGTATAGCCGCGGATGTCCATGCCGTGCGCCACCAGGTCCTGCACGACCGCGATGTGGTTGACGATGTACGACGGCCGCTTCGAGTCGTTTGCGTCCGCGATGCCGTTCTCGCTGATCCAGACCGGCTTGCCGTAGGACGCAGCCGTCTCGAGCACCTCGCGGAAACCGCCGGGGTCGGTGGGCTGGTTGAAGTCGCTGCACGTCGGCGAGGGCGTGCACCGACCCGGAATGCCCTGCAGCCATGGGAATCCCGGGATGATTGGGAGGCCAAAGCCCTGCATTGGCTGCGAGCCGTAGTACTGCACGCCGATGAAGTCCGCCTTGTCCATGAAGTCGGCGTGCACCTCGTCGGGCGTCTGGATCCCGTCCAGGTTGGCGTCCACCCAGCCGTCGATCACCGCCCGCGGGAACCAGTTGTTGTAGAAGTCATTCCACGCGTCGGCGGCCTGCACGTCGAGCGGGTTCACCGGATTGGCCGGGCGGGCCGGGATCATGTTGTTGGCGAACCCGACGAACGCCGCCGGAGCCGCCCCGGCGGCGACATTGGACACGGGCTGGCCCGTGGTGGCGACGGTGGTGTCCCAGGCGTGTATCGCGTCGTACGCGCCGACGTAACCCTTGGCCTCGTTGACCAGGAAGGTCGACGCGAGATCGGGCCTGATCACACCTGGCGGCCAGCTCGGGACCACGCCGGGTATGGACAGGTACTGGGTCAGCACCGGCGGCACCGGTTCGTTGAGCACCGTCCAGTTGTCCACCTGATCGCCGTACTTCCATGCGACGTACGCGGCGTACTTCTCGAACTCGGCGGGGGTCGACGGCGACAGCCACCCGGCCGTGGGCGCAGGCAATCCGAGCTGGGCCAGCAGCCGGGTCGTGGTCGGGTCGTTCACCCACGACGGCAGCGTGAAGTGGTTGACGGTGACCAGGGGCTCGAGGCCGTGTGCCCGAAGGGAGTCGAACACCGCGCGGTAGTGCGCCACCTCGGTGGGGTCGGCGAGGGCGTCCAGCGCCTGCAGATCGGCCAGGCTGACGGTGCCGCCCTCGTCCGAGATGTCCACCCCCGCAGTGGAACTCTGGAAGATGCGGCTCCACTCGATGCTCATCCTGAACGTGTTCATGCCGAGCTGGTCGTGGGCCAGCTGTGCGTCGCCGTCATAGGACACGTAGGTGCCAGGCCCGTTCTCCGGCACCCCGTGGGTCAGCCCGAGGAACTGGTTGATCGAGTCGTGCACCCACTTGTACCAATCGGAGTTGGGATCGACGGGTGAGCCTGGGCCGCCCTCGGCCTGGAATCCCGCGGTCGCCACACCCCAGTGGAAGCTGGCGGGGAACGACAGGTCGACTCCGGCGACCGGGTCGACGTTGACGGTGATCGTCTGCGCCACCGCATCTCCGCCGCCGGGATTGATGAAGTTGCCGAGGATCGGCACCATCTTGAGTAACCCGAGTGGCCCGTGCACGTGGAAGCCCGCGGCCTCGTCGCTGACCACGACCGTGAACTGGTCGACTCCGCCGACCGCGGCCATCGCGTTCATGGGGCGGTAGGTGAAGTTGCCGTTCTGGTCGATCTCGAGCGTTCCGCCGTTCTGCGGCCTGCCGATGACGGTGTAGGTGAGCGGGTCACCGTCCGGATCGACGGCACCGACGTTGCCGGTGATCAGCCCGTCCGTCTGCGGGTTCATCACCGGGGTAATGGTCGGCGACCTGTTGAAGAATTCGCGGCGCACCCAAGCCAGAAGCGCCCACGGCGACGGATCGGTGGGCAGCGCGGGAAGACCGGAGGCGAACGGGCTCAACAGGGCGTTGACGAATCCCGTCACGAGACCGGTCACGTAGGTCACTGCGGTGAGCGGATCGAAGGCGGTCGGCCACGGCCGCAGCGATGGCACGACCGGTTCCGAGGATGCGGCGGCCTGCAGTGTCGAGGCAGATGACATCGTCTGCGCCGCAAGCGAAGTCACGTGTGACGGCTCTGACTCGTCGACGTCCTTCGGCTGTGTGTCGAGCTTCACCTCGGCGGCGTCGACCTTGCTGGTGGGCGCGTCGACGGTGTGGACGGGATCGGCGGTATCGGACTTGGGGGTGGCCTTGGGGGCGGCTGGTTCGTGGACCGTCGGGGTCGCCTTCGGTTCCTCCACCGCCTCCTCGACGTCCTTGGGTTCTGTCGCCCCCTCCTCGCCACTGGTGTGCGCACCGCCGGTGCTCACCACCACGCCGGGCGGGGCTGAGGTGACGGTCGATCCGGTCGAGGTCGACGGGGTGGACGTCGATGGGCTTGACGTGGAAGGGCTTGACGTCGACGGCGTCGACGTCGGGTCCGACGTGGGTTCGGCCGGCGGGGTCGATGCGCCAGAGGGTTCCGTCGAACTCTGGGTCTGAGTGCCGCCAGTCGATTCAGACGACGAGGGCGACGACGGCGAATCAGATCCGGGCGTCTCCGCCCACGCCACCGTCGGGCCCGTCAGGAGGACGGCGCCGACGCCAAGCGCGACGGCCAGAGATCCGACCCGACCCACGTACGCAGCAGCATTCATCTGACTTGCATACGCCGACAACGGAACCACCGCCCTGAATTCAAGAAAGTCGGCCTGTGGACAACTTCGTTGCGTGTCATAGGGAGGTGGCATAATCGAACGTATGTGCGACTCCTCACCTTCTTGTGGGTAGTTGGGGGTGCAGTCCGCCGAGGCAGAGGTAGATCATTGAGGCCAGTGTTCGGGCCGAGTGGTGGCCGTAGCCGCGGGCGTTGATGAGGCGGA
>Ga0105237_10002517_pt1 | contig 22696 bp, 19 predicted proteins | sample KBSC24metaG_FD_81520 | JGI IMG/M metagenome (GOLD analysis project Ga0105237, IMG submission 81520) | Corn rhizosphere microbial communities from Kellogg Biological Station, Michigan, USA - KBS C2-4 metaG | ecosystem: Host-associated > Plants > Roots > Rhizosphere > Soil | place: Michigan, USA...
GCCAATTACATGGTAGTCTTCTTTTATGAACCTATCGCACAGGTGCGAGCCCAGAAAGCCGGCTGCTCCGGTTATTAATATCCGTTTACGAGTTGACATATTTAATTGTTCCTCTGACTTATTTATATTTTAGAAAGAAAATCCTGATAAGCTAACTTTATACCATCTTCTAATTCAACAGTATGTTTCCAGCCTTTGCTATGCAGCTTAGATACGTCCATTAATTTTCTTGGAGTTCCATCTGGTTTTGAGGTATCAAATTTAATTTCACCTTCATAACCAACTACTTTTTTGATGAGCAGAGCCAGATCCTTGATCGACAGATCTTCGCCTGTACCAATATTCACCAAACCGGCCTCGTCATAATTCTGCATCAGGTAATAACAAGCCTCGGCCAGGTCATCAGCAAATAAAAATTCGCGCATTGGTGACCCTGTACCCCAGATAGTAACATCAGGCGATTCCTGTACTTTCGCTTCGTGAAAACGACGGATAAGCGCAGGCAATACATGTGAATTTTGTGGATGATAGTTATCGTTATACCCGTACAAATTGGTAGGCATTACCGAGATAAAATTACACCCGTACTGGTCACGGTAAGCATCGCACATTTTTATACCTGCAATTTTGGCAATGGCATAAGGCTCGTTGGTATGTTCAAGCAATCCTGTTAGCAGATACTCTTCTTTCAAGGGTTGCGGAGCCAATTTGGGGTAAATACAACTTGAACCCAGAAACATTAGTTTTTTCACCTTATTAACATAAGATGAATGAATAACATTGTTCTGGATCTGCAAATTTTCATACAGAAAATCTGCCCGGTATGTATTATTAGCAATAATGCCACCTACTTTAGCTGCAGCCAAAAATACGTAGTCAGGCTTTTCAGTATCAAAAAACTCCGTAACTGCTCGCTGATCACGAAGATCTAACTCGGATGAATTACGGGTTATTATATTATCAAACCCTTCTTTATGTAATTTTCGATATATAGCAGACCCAACCATGCCCTTATGGCCTGCTATATATATCCTGGAATTTTTATCCATTATATCGTTTATTCGAACTGGTTTCTAATAGCGTAGCCTGAATCCTTTAACAATTTCTCTCTTCTGAAAAGATCCACATCAGATGCAACCATTTCTTTTACGAGGCGCTGCAGATCATATTTAGGCTCCCATCCCAATTTTGTTTTTGATTTTGTAGGATCACCTATTAAAAGATCCACTTCGGTTGGGCGGAAATATTTTTCATCAACAGCAACTACTTCTTTACCAATTTCAATTTGGAAATCAGGATTTGCACAACTTACTACATAACCCTTTTCTTTTGCACCTTCGCCTTTAAATTCAACAACTATTCCAACCTCTGCAAAAGCCAGTCGTACAAACTCGCGCACTCTTGTGGTTACACCGGTTGCAATAACATAATCTTCAGGGGTGTCTTGTTGCAGGATCAGATACATCGCTTCAACATAATCTTTAGCATGTCCCCAATCTCGTTGTGCATCAAGGTTACCTAAAAATAATTTATCCTGTAAACCCATCGCTATTTTAGCTGTTGCTCTTGTTATTTTACGAGTTACAAATGTTTCGCCACGTAAAGGGCTCTCATGGTTAAATAAGATACCATTACAAGCATAAATGCCATAAGCTTCCCTGTAGTTCACTGTTATCCAGTAAGCATACATTTTGGCCACCGCATATGGGGAGCGAGGATAAAAAGGTGTAGTTTCTGACTGTGGAACAGCCTGAACCAAACCATATAACTCAGACGTAGAAGCCTGGTAAATTTTTGTTTTTTTCTCTAATCCTAAAATACGGATAGCCTCTAATAAACGTAATGTTCCGATACCATCAGCGTTAGCTGTATATTCCGGTGTATCAAAACTTACCTTTACGTGAGACATTGCACCCAGGTTATAGATCTCATCGGGTTGAACCTGCTGAATGATACGTATTAAATTGGTACTATCACTTAAGTCACCATAATGCAGTATCAATCTTTGATCATCATCATGAGGATCCTGATACAAATGATCAATCCTATCGGTATTAAACAAAGAACTACGGCGTTTAACGCCATGCACTTCGTATCCTTTAGCTAATAACAACTCTGTTAAGTAAGCACCGTCCTGTCCGGTTATACCTGTAATGAGGGCAATTTTTTTCATAGTTTATATAGTAGTGACTTAAAATATTTAAACATCAACACCACAAAGTTCAGTTTTTTTGACTATTTACATAATTAGCATTAAAAACCCTGCAATATAGCATTAAATCTGCTATTTAATTAATATTTTCATAAAAAAACAAGGGCATTGTTAAATAATGTTACCAATAAAATCTCCCATAACATTATCTATACTGAGAAATCTTAAAGCATAATCTCTCGCATTATTTCTTTTTAGTTCAATATCCGAATTCGTTTGAACTTCACCAATGGCTTTTGCAAGCAGTTCTTCATTTTCAGGTTCAACAATATAACCTACATTATACTTGCTTACAACGTTATACAATGATGTGCCTTCAGAAGAAGTAACCATACAAACCCCACCTACAGCCAAAATAGTTGTTAGCTTAGATGGCATCACCAAGTCACTTGCCCCCGCTTTCTGCAAAATAAGGTGCAGATCGGCCATATTTAAAAACTCATTAAACACTTCTTTTTCCTGAACTGGTAAAAACTGCACATTTTCGAGCCCGCGCTCATTGGCGGTTTTAATAAGCTTATCTTTATACGGGCCTGAACCACAAATTATAAATTTAATATTTTTTACATCAAGCAAAATCTCGGCAACCTTTAATATGCTATCAAGCCCTTGCTTTTCACCTATTGCACCAGAGTACAAACAAACTATATCATTTGTTTGATATCCCCACTTATTTTTTAATAAATGACGCGATGGAAGCGGAAAGAAAAGAGTAGTATCAACCCAATTCGGAAAAAACAAGATGTCCTTATCCACCTTAGCCCTTATTTTACCGATCATTCCTTCAGAGATGCTACTTACATGATCGGCTTTCGTCAATATGTCTTTTTCTATTTTAAATATATAGTCAAACAGTTTTTTGCTCGATAGCATGTTCAAATCCTGTGCTGCTTCAATTTGAAGATCCTGAATATGATAAAGTAATTTACCTCCATTTAGCTTTCTAAGCATTAAACCTAAATAAGCTAAATGAAAAGGGGGCGCAACAGTAATGATCAGATCATACTTTTTACGAGTAATTACCAATTGAAGGATTTTCCAGAACATGGATGACCAAAACGAGAAGTCCTGGATCATTCTTTTTTTTCCGGTCGGATCTGCAGGTACGTATGACGGACAGCGGAATACTTTTAAATTACCGTTTTGCGGATACTTGATCACCTCCTTTTTATACCAGCGATTTTTATAAGGCGGCTGTACTTTCCAATATGGATAATAAGGGTATGTAGTAACAACAGTGCAATCGTATCCGTTCTTTGCCAACCAATCAATCATTTCGCCGTTATACTTACCGATGCCGGTTGGTTCAGGAGAGAAATTGTGGCTGATGAGAAGAATTTTTTTTTTACTCATCTTTAAATTAGAATACCAATAATTACTTTTTATTTTATAAATTTTTCAATTTTATAATACCAAAAGTAAATTTATTTGATCAAATAACCGTAAATTTTATTAATTTTTATTGTATAAACTTTTCCACTATAATCATTACATCTGCCAACCGATAAGCTTTCTTGAAGCTATTACCCCATTAACGCCAGGTATGATAACTAACTTTTAATGCGTTTAACTTTGTTTGGCTTATTTGTAAGCATTCGCCTTATACATCAGGTTTGTTTTAGTATCTACATTCTGAAAAAGCTTGTACTGACCGGCAAATGATCCGTTTTTGGTTTGCTTGCCCAAAACCTGTATGTTAGGGGCTAAAGAGAATACAAATACATCGCCGGGGTTAGGTGCCTGAGTAAAAGTGCCCATAACCCCAATATTATCAGCATCATATCTGAATACCCTTTTTACTACAAATTTATTGCTCTTATTAGCTGTATAACCGATAGCATTAGGGGTTACCTGCCTGGAATTTTTATCACGAACAAAGGCAGTGTATGGAACCGTAACGGTATTATTATCAACCACATTTCCAACAGTCATTTTTATTGAATTGGCAGGAGAAAACAAGGCGGTACGCGCTCCGTTTGTACAATTCCAGATATTAGATCCTATTTTGATCGAATCTGTACCTTTATTAAAAGCTATGCTTAATAACGATTGTGATGTGGTACCTGTGGTATTAAAGGTATTACCATCCATATATATTACCCTTGGACTAGCATTAAGCGGTCCATTAAATGTGCTATTCAATAATTGTAATACATTTAAGCCACCCGCATTTGTCATAGAGGTAATGTTGGAGTTCCTGATTATTGTTGAATCCAGTACTTTATCGGGTTCACAGTAATATTTAAATGTAGTTCTATTGATCATTAATTTTTTGCCCTGGCCCAAGTATGCAGCAGGTGCATTTAAATTTGAAATGGTAGCTCTAATAAATCCATAAAGTTCAAACCTGCCATTTCGGATACTTACTGCATATTTACCTGTCCAGCCATTAAATGGAAGAAAGGTAATATCGTTCATCACTAAATTTTCCATTGTGGTAAAATTGTCCCTGTCCAAGCTTATTATTCTTGGGGCCCCTACTCCGCCTTTTAACAAGCCATCGGGCCATCCGGAATCATAGCTGTTAACCAGCTTCCTATCCAGATAAATGGTTCCTGAAGCCGCATTTATCGTTTTAACTTTAGCATACTCAAAATATCTTGGATCAGGAGGAAATCCACCAAAATCTTCATGATGCAGACCATAAAGCAGCACCCAGTCACCCACGTTAAAGTTGCCTGCATCTTGCGGACTTATGGTTTTTATAAGATTTGTTTTAGCCTGGGCGCTATTTATTTTATAACCATAGCTAACGTCAGATATGTTTTTATTGGTGTAATAATTATTATCCACATTGTCAAAACATGAAGGAGAATAAAGACCGGCGTTGGCATGCGGAGATCCTAATGGATCAATAGCTCCGTGCGTACAGATCACATTACAACCATTTCCGTTAACGGTAAGGTTTTTAATGCCGCTTATCCAGTTATTAAAGGAGGTTAGATAAGTCCCCGGCTGCATTTTCAAAATGACTTTTTTACCATTTAATGCCCGCGCATTTTTATTAAACGTAATAAACGCGTTGGTACAATCAGTACCATAAGTAATGCCCGCACTGCTTACAGAGGTCATAGCATTAGCACTCAGGGTAGCTGATGAGCCCGAGCTCACAGACGATATCTGGGCTATTAAAGTATTGCCCCCTGTACCAGCCCCTGTAACATAAATTTGTTTACCAACATCACTTTTTTTAAATGCTCCACTTGGGCTTGTTAATACTGAACTCCCGGCATTAATATTGCCATCTGACAGGACAACGCCATCGGCTTTTGCCCCATACAACTCCAGGCTTAGTGTAGTACTTTGAGCATGCGCTTTACAAATTTGAACTACAACTAAGAAAATAAAAATTACTTTTTTCATCAGAAATTTATTTACTAATTTATCGCAGGAGTTATATGATAAACTAAAGTATTAACGTACTTATTGTATTTTAAGGTTAATTTAGCTGTGATAAAAAATCAATCCGTTTTATAAACAATCAAATAGATTTACATATTTGTGCAACAATTAATTTATTCGATTTGAGCAATAAACAAAAGGAGCCTCTTTGTGTTTTCTTTTTTTTATAAATAAATTCTCTCTCTTAATTTATACTGCAGACATACAATAATAGTACATTACATCAACAACCCGATAACAATTATTAATGATTCCGGAAAACATTCAATCAAAAGTCAGGCTTAAGGATTTTAACCCTGCAACAAATTTTGACCGTAAGGCATCCAAGTTAAAAGTAATAAGCTGGTATTTATTTAAAATGGTGTTTTTTTTGACCGCTTTCCCTTTTCCTAACGCGCTTAAAAAGTTTTTTTTAAAATTATTCGGAGCTAAAGTGGGTACCGGCGTAATTATTAAACCTCGTGTAAATATTCATATGCCGTGGAACCTTGAAATTGGCGATGATGTATGGATAGGAGAAGAAGTGTTTATATTAAACTTTGATAAAGCTGTAATCGGCAGCAATGCATGCCTCTCACAAAGAGCATTTCTGTGCGGTGGTAATCATAATTACCTTGATCCAACAATGCCATACCGCAATGGTCCAATCACCATTGAAGATGGTGCATGGGTTGGTGCAAGCTGTTTTATTGGCCCTAACGTTACAGTGGGTGTAGATACAATTGTAACCGCGGGTACAATTGTTGTATCAAGTTTACCCGCCAACAGCATATATAAAGGTAACCCAGCAACCTTTGTAAAAAACAGGTGGAAGAACTAGGCAAAAGCGCTTATCAACACATGCTGAAAAATTTATTTTGTTTTGGGCTCAAACCGATCCTTTAGCTTTAAAAATTTCTTTTCGTAAAAATAGTAAGATATACAAGCCACAATAACCAATAAGCAAATATTAAATGGCAGCTTGCTCATAAAAGGAGGCAGGTTTTTTGTTGTGGTAGTAAATAATTGCTGCCATATATAAAGACTGTATGAGAGCACCCCTATGAATCCCATTATTTTTGAATTTAAAAATTTAAAAATAAAATCGCTGCTATGTACCAGGTTCGAAATTATCAGATACGCCGCCAAAAATGAGATCAGCAGATTTGTGAATACAATTTTCACACTATAGTTTTGATCATACTGAATAAAGAAAAACGAGGCTATAATAAGCAGGTTAATAATTACTTTATATTTTGAGATGAACGTAAAATTAAAATAGTTTTTAAACATCAATACAGAAAATAAACAACCTACTGCAATACTTTGAAATTTAATTAGGTAATGCGTACCTGCATATACAATACCTGTATTTAACTGGTGAACATAATCAGCCAATAACAAAATAATGGGCAATAAAAAAACTATAAAAATGATTATCCATAAGTAAACCTTAAAGTTCTTTTTTAGCAGATAAGGGAAAAACATATAAAACTGCTCTTCAACCGATAATGACCAAAAGTGCTGTGTAATTATGGAATTATAGTGTTTAAGAAAATAAGAGAAATTCATTATATAAAGCCCGGCAGCAACAAAGGTTACAAAGCTTATATGTAATTTAAAAATGAAATTCAGTAACAGAACCACAAATATATACAGATACGCAACTGGGAATATCCGCAGTAAACGTCTTATATAAAACCGTTTAAGAGATATCGTTTTGGTTTTAACCTTTTCTTTAATAAGCAAAGTTGTTATCAGGAAACCACTGATCACAAAAAAGATAGCTACCCCAAGGCCGCCGTTAAAAATTAAAAAGTTTTTCCCTTCATTGATGTGAAAAATAATAACAAAGATTATAGAAACACCTCTAAAGCCATCAAGTGAAGGATAATGAGATTGCTTTAATATCTCCGGGATCTCTGTTATCTCTGAAAAGAGATTTGTACTGATTTTTTTTAACGAATTAACCATATTTTCTTTAAAATTTTTATTTATATCAGTGTTATTTTTTGACTAAACTATGCTTTTCTTGTGGCCCCTTGATCTTTGACTCAACCCATTTTCTTCTGAGGTTATCAATTGGTTTATCATAAAACCTAAAAAGAAGATAAGACAATCCTAAAGTAATTACCAAATATCCTATTGTATAAGGTAATCTTTGCACAAACCCCAAATCCCTCGAATAATAATTATAGGGTGCTATGAGTGCCCAATGAGCTAAATAAAGCACAAATGACATTTCACCAATCGCTCTGTCGGTCTGGTCACTTTTACGCCTGACGCTGTTACTGAAAAAAGGGATTAAAAACAAGGGTAATGCCGTGTTCAGATAGTGATTAAAATCGCAATACGGATCTTTTAATGTATGAGCCCTTAAAACAGGTATACAATAAATCAGCAATAGAATAAAAAAGAACATCCCATTAAAGATGAGCTCAGTTCGTGCCGAAAAAGTAAGTTTCTTCAAAAAAATGACCATCCCTACTATAAAGAAAAACAACAATGGGAATACCGTTGTCGGAATTTCTGTTACAGGCACCAATAGTGTATGAATTATTAAAACAATAAAACTTAGCGCAGCTACAATGTATAAAAAAATGTCTTTCTTTTTAAAGATCATGTATAGCAAAGGAAAAAGCAGATAATATTGTAATTCAAGATCCAATGACCAGGCCGGTGCTAAAGGAAATCTTTTTACTGTATTGAGCCCCAGGATGAAAATATTTGACAGATAAAAGCCAACAGATCTGTTTGCCATTAAGGATAAAAAAACCTGATGATCATAAATTGATTTTAACAATATAGTGATGGCATTGAATAATATAAACACAGGAAGCAATCGCCAAAACCGACTTACATAAAAATTCACGACAGAGCTTTTTGAATATTTATTTTCGTACATCAGTGTAATCCAGTATCCACTCAGCATAAAAAAACTAAGCACCGCAAATTCGCCCAAAGGAAGAAGCTTTGAAATATGGAAGGCAACTACTGTTAAGGCAAGTATTATTCTGACAACACCTGGTTTAAGCATAATTTTAAAAGTAAATATTTATAAAGTACATCGTTTAAATATAGACCGGCTTCAACTTGTAAATGTGTATTAACAGGGTTATCAATCAAATTTTATCGTTGCAGGTGGGGGTGTATTATTAATTGCCCAACTATACACGTCTTTCATTTGTACCGCTATTGACTCCCATGTAAATTTTTGCTTTACCAGTTCATATCCGTTATTACCCATGGTAGTAAGTTCCTGATCAGACATAGCAAAAAACTCGTTTAATCCCCTTGCAATATCATCGGCATCGGGCTCAATTTTCAATGCCGCATTGGCCGTAAAGCCTTCCGGAAGGTTACAGGCCGGCGTAATTACAACGGGTAGATTATATGACCAGGCTTCAAGCACTGCCATTGGCATACCCTCGCTAAACGATGGCAGAATAAATGCGTCCACCGACCGAAAACACATATCCTTCTCTTTATGAAACTGCGGTCCTATAAAAATAACATCCTTTTGCAGACCCAGTTTAGTTTGTAACTGTAACAAGGTATTTAAATACTCTTTACCATTGCTTTCGCCGGCAATGGCAATTTTCCAGTTCTTTTTATCACTACCTATTTTAGCCCAGGCATGCATTAAGTTTTCAATACCTTTTTTAGGGTGCAGCCTACTCAAAAACAATAGGGTTTTACGATTGTCATTAACCTTCCAATCTGGTATTACACCATCGGCAGGAGGTGTTTTAGCAGGTAAAAAAACACCATTAGGAACAATAGCTATCGGATTTTTACAACCAAAGCTTCTGATTGCCTCATATTCCGGCTCGCCAAGGGCGTGTATACAGCTTGCGTTTTTCAGGTGCTCACTTTCGTATAAAGTTAAGCCGATCTTTTTCTTCCAACCCCGTACGTTTAATATCCATTTATCTAACATACCTCGCGGGGCTATTAAGTAAGGCTTGTGGTTTTTTTGTGAATATTTTAAATTCACATAGGATGAATATAAATAAATTCCCTGAGTATGTGTAATATCAGGCATTATCTGATATACCTTACTCTTAAGATCGCGGGAGTAAGCTAACTTAGGGGTGCCGACTATATGATATTCCTCCAATTTAAGCGGTTCGTATGCTTTTATATCCAGGTCGCTGTACTCATCCCTGAAAGCTAATACAACAGGATCTATGTCATCTAATTTTAAAAGGGACTGCCCCAGGTTTCTGACACTGTTATACAAGCCTCCTGCATTACGAGAATTAGAGGCACTTAATAAAAGTACTTTCATAGCATATATTTATTTTCTGTAACGAATTATTTTAGCCGGATTGCCACCAACAATAGCCCATTCAGGTACATCCTTGGTCACAACACTACCCGCTCCTACTATAGAGTGGCTGCCTACATGTACCCCTGGGAGTATTATGGTACGGGTACCAATCCAAACATCATCACCTATAATTACAGGTTTACGAGGAGTGGCTCCCTGGTGTGTCATAGGTATAGTAACATCACTAAAATGATGGCTCGCCGACAGAATGGAAACATTTGGCCCCATCATTACTTCATCACCAATCACAGTATCGTTGCCTATCCAGGCCCCCTTATTTAAGGATGAATTTTCACCAATCTCCACATTTACACCAGTTCCAAAATCCACATCTGCGTGTACTTTGAAATTTTTAGCGGCTTTTCTAAATATCTTTCTGGCCAGCATTTTTCTTATCCGCATGCTCAACCCGCTTAAAGGCAACGGGGTATCAGGTAAATGTTTGGCAATGCAATAATAAAAAGTCAAGCAAATAGATTGGCCTAACGATAATTTCTGACGCTTTCTTACATCTGATGATTTATCAACAAAAAAGCCTTTTAAATCATTCTCCATTGTTTCGCATTTTAATTACTTTGGCGGGCACTCCTGCTACTACCGAATATGCGGGCACGTCCTTACTTACAACTGAATTTGCTCCAATTACCGCTCCATCACCAATTATTACACCAGGTAAAATAATACAGCCCCGGCCTATCCAACAATCTTTACCAATTTCAATGGGGGCACCGTAATAGTCTTGATTTTTAATGGTGACGTGTACATCGTCAAACTTGTGGTTATAGTCTCTTATACTGGTATACTCACCTATTGATGTACTTTCACCTATGGTTATAGAAAAGAGTGAGGTAATGTAACAGCCATCGTTTATGGACACCTTATTGCCGATAACTATTTTTGATTGCGGTGCTCCCTGAAATACACACCGTTTTCCGATACGTACGTTATCCATCAATCGGATATCGGCACAAGGCCAGATAAACTCCGGCATACCATCGATGGCTACATTTTTACCAATATACCTAAACCCATACCGGCCGGCGGTGAGCATCCAGATCAGGTTAAACTTTTGTCTTATCCACCTGCCAAAATACCATACTAATGCAAAAGGTAACCTGGGGCCGAAAGCACGCATTTTTTGAAGGGTGCTGCCAGTTGCAGGTCTTGCAAATTCTTTTTCGTGCATACTATCTTGTCCTTTTTAATAATTAATTTTAAGGGGGTTATTTATTTATTAAAACATCAGTCAGTTTTATTCCATATTCTTTGACTGAATAAAGAGCCGATTTTTCCAACGAACTAACAGCCATATTAAATCTTAATTCGGGTTGAGCTAACAGTTTAGTGATGCTGCTTTTCAACCCTTCTACATCTCCGGCATTACTTAAAAACCCGTTTAGGCCATCTTCAATAACACTTCCGCTTTGATAGGTTGTTACAATAGGCAATCCCCAGCTCATGGCTTCAATTAAAACTAAAGCCGAACCTTCCAGGTAAGATGGAAAGAAAAACAGATCGGCATTTAAATATTGTTTAGCCAACTCCTCATTTGATAGCTTCCCTAAGTAAGTTAAATTTTTGTTGGGATATTTTTGTACCAGTTCCTGAGCGTCATTTTCTAAAAGACCGGCCAGAAGAAATTGTACCGGTTCATTTTTAAATGCTTCGGCTATAGTTAAAATATCTTTAATGCCTTTCCGGTATCCCGAGTTGCCAGCAAACAAAATATTAAATGAGTCCTGCTTTTTCGCAAATTTCTGTTCTATCTGATTAAGAATAGTTTCCCGGCTCACATTGGGTGTGTAACCATAGTTCACTACAGAAACTTTGTTTATATCAACTGATCCATCTTTAATCAATTCGTTCTTCACATACTCAGATGGGACAATGATATTACTTGAATACCCCCATTCCTTACGTTCAATATCTTGTTGAAAGCGGCAATAATCAATATGTGAAGAGTAATCAATCCCATATTTTTCCTGGAAAAGCTGCCACATTTCAATTTGACTACTTCGGGGAGCTACGCATTGTTCCAGATATGCTTTCCATCCTTTATCATGCGCCCATTCCAAAAAGTCGATACTAATGGTATCAAAGCCAAAATATTTACCAGGCTGCTTATCCTTTGCATAAGCGATCAATCTATCGCCTAAACGTTTATTTGCAGCTTTAAAGGCAGTTATCCGGTCGGAATACTTTAGCCTGAAACGAAATGACAATGCCCCAAGCCAATCACCAGACACCACATCATTGGTGAAACCCGGATCATATTTTTTATATTTTGCAGTTAGTTTTGGGCCAATTAATGGAAGATTAGCCAAACTTCCTTTTGTAGAAAAATAAGTATCAGTAACAAACTGATCTAATAACCCTCTTTCGTAAAGTGCTTTGGCAGCAGCGGAATGTCTTGGGACACCCAATTGCCCAACTATAAATTTTGTCATCTTTAAACCTTTTCCATTATATAAAACTTTTTATTAATGCGGGAATATTTTCTGGCCCCACCATATACAAGCAGATACATAATTATATTAGTGGGAATAAAAAACATTGAGTCATAAACCGAGAAAAGAATAAATGTGGAGAAGAAGCAATAAAACATAACAGCAGACACATTATCCTTCCTGATAGCTTTGAGGTAATATCTTTTAGTTATAGCCGCAAAAATAAAGAAGAAGATAAAACCGAAATATCCAAACTCAAAAAATACTGCGGCAAAGCCCGTGGGTGACAGGTAATTTCGATACTCATCTCCATCGTATTTTGCGTGTTTATCTCTCAACGTTTTTAAATCAAGATTATAAGGCAGCATTAATGATTCCTTAAATTTTTGACCAAAAACATTACTACTGGCAAATTGGTATACAAATACATTATAGGTAGTTACCCCCCAGTTAAAATTACCGCTTAAGTCTGCAACCTCCACATTACGGGCGGCATCTACTACCTCATTCCTATTATCCCCTGCTACATATGATGCCATTAAAGCTGTTGGTGATATAGTAAGTAAAGAATTAAAGTTCCCTTTCAGGGTATAATTTCGGTAAGCCGGTAAAAAGGTGATAACAAATATGCCTACAAAAACCGCCGGCAATATCAGGCCCTTACGTACTTTAATATTTCTTATAAAGTATAGTGGGAAAACTAAGGTAATTATCAGGTTAAATACCTCGCTTCGCCGCCCATCGATAATAATTAACTTAAGTGAAAACAAAATTGATATAACCAGAAAAAACAATTTATCTTTTGTTGGCTTTAAAAGATAAAGCGTTAAGAGCATAATAGTTGCGGGGCGTAAACAGCGCGCAGGATAAAGTAATATAGCATAAGTACCACCATTACGGGATTCAGCATCGTACCCTCCCATAGCAATAAGTGCACCGAAAGATATAACCATGATCACATATAGAAACCGGCTCATTTTATCGGGATCATACGCGCTTATAATTTCAACTTTCGGCTTGCGTTTATTACCATACGATATGTAACCTACTATGGCAGCCCAATAACACAACACCGAGAATAAACAATACCTTATATACTCAGAATCTGTTACCAGTTTACTATTATCAATAACTCCTAATAAAGTAGGTAATATCCATACCATTACTGCCATACTATACAGAAATGGAAGCTGGTATATTTTATCCCTATCCTTATATGCCTGTATTACAGGAATAATAGTAGAAATCAATAAAAGTATAAACGAAAACTCTCTCATTATTTTACCACTTCAACATTGCACACTATTTGCATTTAAACTTATCAGTTACTCAAATTCATAAACCATTCATACAACGAGTTTAAGCCACTATCAATACTTACGGTTTCTTTAAACCCTATACGTTGTAATTTACTTATATCCGCTCTCCACTTTTCAGGATCACCGGTGCGAGCCACTCCGCCAAATTTAATATCAGGCAAACTTACAGCTTCTTTAAATAAACAATTTGCGGCCTCTCCTATACTAGTTTCTTTACCGTTAGCAACATTATATACATTAAACTGTGTTTCTTCACTAGCATCGCAGGTTGCAATTAAAACAGCTGCCTGTGCTACATCTTTAGCATGAATAAAGTCTCTTGATTCTTTACCTGTTCCAAATAAACTTAATTCAACCACTTCATTGTTCTGAAGTTTATCCAGTGATGCTTTATACCTGTTAAGCACATCCCAGAAAAGCTGTTTACGCAAGCCCTCCCCATAAGCCGAGAATATTCGTAAAACACTGCTTCTTATGTTATAATAATTGCTGTAATGCTGAACAAGATTTTCGGCCAGTAATTTATGAATACCATAAGGAGAAATAGGCTTTAAAACAGCGGTTTCCTTTATAGGCAACGAATCTGGATTACCGTAAACAGCGGCACTTGAAAAAAGCACAAAATGTGCAGCAGAACAATATTGCTTTATCCACTGCAGGAAAGCTAATGTTGGGGGTACCAGGTTATTAAAATCTTCGGAGGGGTTTTCTACCGATAATTGTATAGACGCGCCGCCTGCCAGATGAAATATATAGTCGAAGCTGTTATTTTTAAATAACAATTCTGTTTCATTATCTAATAATCCCGCTGTTGAAAATCCGCTCCATATTTCTTTCTTAAAAGGTTCCCGGATATCAATGCCATATAATATTGCATCTTCCTGGCTACATAAATCGGCCAAATACGTACCTAAAAAACCCGAAGCTCCTGTAATTAAAACTTTTTTATTGCTAAATTTTTTCATGATACTGTACTATTACTAGCAGAGAAGTAACCTTTGGGATCACTAAGCATCTTTAACCAGGTTTTGTTAAATGCAAGATTGCTATAATTCTCTTCGTAAATATTATTTATATACTGGGCGCTAAATTTGTTCCCGTTTATCATATCAATAAAGCTACTAAAATTTGCATGCAGGTTATCTTTATCGATCTCTGAAATAAATAAGCCTTCCTTGTTTGTTTCGCCTACTTCGGGCATTGCGCCAATTGTGGTTGCAAAAACAGGCCTTCCAAATCTCATGGATTCAATTAAAGCCAAGGGTAAACCTTCTGTAGCTATTGAAGGAATGATTATGCCATGATGAGTGCCAATAAGATCAGGAAATTCAGCATCACTATAAAATCCTTTCAAAGAGATCTGATTGTTCAAACCCTGGTCATCTATTTCCTGCTGGATACTTTTTGCTTCAGGTCCGCCTCCGTAAATATTCAGTGTTATGTGTTGATTAGTTTTAAAAACCGCAGCCGTTGCCTTTATAAAATCCTTTAGCCCTTTATTCCAGGCTAAGCGTCCAAAATAAGCAATACGGATACCCTCATCTAAAGCTGGTATAGCTTTATAACTATCTGCCTCATACTCTTTTGAAAAACAGGGAAGAAAATCAACTGGTTTACTCGTTGATACATTTAATGTAAATGGCTTAATCATACCTTTTGTTTGCACCGCAACCGCATCAAAATCATTTACCATTTTTAGCCTTAGTTTATCGGCTGTAGCTTCAAAATGTACTTCCTCAAATATTTTAAAGGTAGATTTCGGCAATTTAGAGGCAATCAGCGCATAACCATAGCCTAAGCCTGTTGCAATAAACACATCAGGAGCAAATGCTTTTGCCCTGCGCCCGGCACTTGCAAGTTTCAAAACCTTTTTTACCTTATCAATTATTGTAGCCGGTTTGTACGGAATAATAATTTCCTCAATACTTTCATTATTGAAAATCTTATCATTTGTGTCATTTATATTAATGCACATAATCTGGAAATCAGCCTGCTGCAAGTACTTCACCAAAGTAGTATAGTGAACACTAAGGCCACCAAGATGTCCGTTATTACCCATTACTAATAGCTTCATCTTCGTTTTTTCACAATGTTTAAGGTTTGTTTCCTTTGTTCTGCATTAAAACCGGTAAACCATAAAATTAACAGATAAGTTATAGCGGTAAACATTAATAAAACCAGATGTATTTTACCGGAAACCCGTTCATCTGCCATTAAAATTAAAACCGATACTGCACTAATAATAAATGTATATTTTAACGATGGTAATGCCTCTTTTAATCTATTTAGGATTTCAAGTTGTTTTGCTAATCGGTAAAACACATAACAGGACGAAGGGGTAAGTACAATCAGGTTTCCTAACACTATACCTTTTAAACCAAAAAAGTAACCGCCCAAAACGGTCAACAATAAACCTGCAATAGTGATACAAACCTGTAACCTTGCATACCACCTGATGGTGCCCAGCACAATCAGAACATTTTCATTTAAACTGGCAAGAGTAACTACTGCCATGTAAAAGGCAAGCAGTATAGTAAAGTAGAATCCTTCATACTGACTTGGTCCTACCCAAACCAAAACTATGTATTTATGAAATAAAATCAGCCCCCAAAACGCCGCTATCAAAATAGTTATTTTTGACTTTAAAGTTTGCAGGTATAGATTTCGTAAAGTTTCCCATTCCTCTTTTATTACCATTTCGTTCATTCCTGGTAATAAGTTATACATGATTAAATTTATATAGGTAAACATCATCATGGGCGGAGTAACCATTGAATAATAATGTCCTGCAGAAACAGCCCCTACCATTATACCGGCAATAAAAACAGTGCTACTCTGAAATGCCCTGGTTGCTATGTTTATTAAAAATGAGTCTATTCCGAAAGAAAAAAGTTGCTTAAAGACAGATTTATCGTATATCTTCCAGGAGAATTTTATATCCGGATTCTTCACTTTGAAATATATCATCTGAGAAAATGCAGCCAGAAAATCGCCTATAACATTGGCTAAAACAATGCCTGTAATACCATAGTGAAGCTTAATAAAAATTAAGGTTAAAATAAATCGCAAACAAATACCTATAGTGAGGCATATATTTGCAACTTTCATGTTTTGTGTTGCATACAAAACAATGTTGAACATGGTAAAATAATAACGGATACAATACCATATGGCTAATATGATCATTGCATTTCGTGCATCGGTTTGTAAGTAACCCTTTAATCCTAATGATGAAGGCAAAATGAAACTTAACAAAGCAATGATAAGTCCCATGATGGCACAAGCAACAAACAGGTACCAACGGCCAATATTAAAAATATTTATAAATTTCTTTTTCCCATCAACCGGATCATTAAAAGATTGGGAGAGATAGCGCGACAACATGCTTGTAAAGCCAAGATCAAGCAGGGTAAGGTAACCCACAATTTGCATGATAGAGGCATACCCGCCTAACGATGCTGAGCCACCGTTTTTTATCAACAGTGGGGCTATCGTAATTTGCAGCACCATAAATGTAATCTGGAATAAGCCTTGCGTTAATAATCCAGAAAGAAATTTCTTTATCCTTTGGTCCAAATCTTTAAATTAATTATTTTGATAACTATACCTGATCCTACTGGTCCAAAGAAATCGACTACTAAATATTTTCCGATTCTTTCTTATACCATTCTAAAAAAGAAGATAAGCCTTCTTCTAACTTTACCTGGGGTTTATAGCCTAATAGTTTTTCGGCTTTTGCAATATCAGCGTAGGTTTGTGATACATCACCCGGCTGATTTGGCAATCTGTTTATGATCGCTTTCTTTTCGCAGATGTTTTCTATTGCTTCAATAAGCCCTTTTAATGTTACCGTTTGATGATTTCCAAGATTAATGATCTCAAATTCAGATCCGCTATACTCTATTGCGGCTTCAATACCCTGGATGGTATCGGTAACAAAGGTGTAATCTCTGCTTGTTGAACCATCGCCAAAAACCGGTATAGGAGTATTATTGAGGATAGATTTAAAAAACTTATGAATGGCAAGATCTGGACGTTGCCCAGGGCCGTAAACAGTAAAAAACCTTAAAGCTATAAACCTTATGCCATATAAATGACTGTATACATGTCCCAGCATTTCACCCGAAAGCTTTGTTGAAGCATAAGGGCTGATGGGTAACAATCGCTCGTTTTCATGCCAGGGTACATTTTCATTTACGCCATACACACTACTTGACGAAGCAAACACAAACTGCTTAATATCATTTTTCCGGGCAAATTCAAGTAAATTTTGTGTTCCGCTTACATTTACATCCTGGTATAATATAGGATCTAAAATACTTGGTCGTACTCCAGCTTTAGCAGCCAGATGAACTATTACATCAATTTTTCCAGCTTTTTCTAAATCTTGCAGGTTACGGATATCGCCTCTGATAAGCGAGAAATTTTCATGATCTTTAAAAGAACTGATATTTAAGTCCTTCTGCTTTAATGAATAAAAATCATCAAAATTATCAATGCAAACTACATTATATTTATTGGTTGATAATAGCTTCTTTATAAGGTTACTACCTATAAAGCCAGCCCCCCCGGTTATCAGTATATTTTTCATGAACAGCTGTAATTATAAACCATATTAACTTCAATATATCTTTATAGCAAAATTTAAGATATATGAATTTGAGATTTGATGAGCTACAATTGATACAAATTCAAATGCATCAATGTAGCTCGCCCTATATTTCGTTATTTGTTTCGACGTAAAAGCTTGGATAATCCTTTCGCTGGCTTAGCTTCATCATAATAACCATAGCCGTATCCATAGCCATAGCCATAACCGTACGCCTGATCAGCATCGACAGAATTGAATATGATATTCATATTCTTAAATACCTTACGCTGATATAATTCGTCAATTGCTCTTAAATGGGATTTAACAGTATAGTTATGCCTTACTATAAACATGGTGGCATCAGCCCACTTGCTTAATATCTGCGCATCGGTCACTAATCCTACAGGTGGCGCATCAAGCAACACATAATCAAATTCTTTGATGAGTTCGTTAATTAATATTTCAATCTTTCCATTAACCAACAACTCAGCCGGGTTATGTGGTACCGCTCCACTGGTAATAATAAAATAGTTATCCAACTGGGGTATTGTTCTTATAATGTCTTTATAATTTACTTTCCCAATAAGATAATTTGATAAACCTGTTGTATTTTCTATTCCAAGAGCTGAGTGTAATTTTGGTTTGCGAAGATCGAGCTCTAATATAATCACCTTTTTATCGGTGGTAGCTAAACTTGCTCCTAAATTCAGGGAAACAAAAGATTTACCTTCACCACTTATATTAGATGTAAATAACAAAACTTTACGTTCCTTTTCGGGACTAACAAATTGTAAGTTCGTTCTTAAAACCCTAATCTGTTCAGATATTTTTGACCTAGGTCTTGTAACCACCACTAATGGAGCTACTTCATCCAGGTGCGCAATTTCACTAAGAATTGGTGTTTTTGTAAATTTCTCAATGTCAGACCGACGTCTTACCTTAATATTTAATAATTCTCTTAAATAAATTATCAGGAAGGGTAATAAGATACCGCCTAAAAAGAATACAATATAGATAACCTTTTTTACTGGCTTAATGGGCTTATCAACAAACTTAGCCACATCAATTGTACGGCTATCAGCTACTGATGAGGCCAATGACAGCGCTGTTTCCTCACGTTTTTGTAAAAGGTAAGTAAACAGATTGTTTTTAATGTCCTGTTCACGCATTACATCTATCAAACCTCGCTCTTTTGACGGAACGCTTTTGATAATACCTTCAAACTTTTTGCTTTGGGTATTTAATTGGTTGCGGGTTATTTCCATCCCCTGTTTAACGTTCTGTACAGTTTCTAAAAGCGATTGCTTTAACGATTTTATCTGATCATTAATAGAACTAACAACAGGGTTGGTTTCAGGTATAGTTCTGAGCAAACTCTCTTTTCTTATCTTCGCCTCTGCCAGTTGCTGAACTAAACCCAATATTGTAGGATCATCAATTCCCATTACAGAGGGTAAATTTACCTTATCATCAGCAGAGTTACTTAAATACTGCTCCAGGTTTTTAATGCTACCTTCTGCAAGATTTAATTTATTCAGCTCAACATCATTAGTTGCTACGTTTTGCAAAAACAACTGTGATTGAGCAGAAACATCTGTTATACTATTGCTGGATTTATAATTGGAAACATTTTTTTCGACCAAATTCAATTCCTGGGCCAGGCCGTCCAGTCTTTCTTTAATAAACACAAGCTGAGCCGAAGTAATTTTATTTTTATCCTCAATTGCTGCATTGTTATAAACCTCAACCAGTTTATTCAGTACATCCTGACCTCGCTGAGGAACGGCATCTTCCAATGTTATAATTAATACGGTAGCATCTTTACTGGCCGGATCAATGTTTAGTTTATCAATATATTGCTGTGCAACTTCTGCAACAGTCATAAAGTCTACATAAACAATATAATGATATAATGATCCTTTGGGATTTTGTGGGGTGATCTGGATTAAACCTGCTTCTGTTTCAACCGGATGATTAAGCGGAACTTTTTTACCATTCAGTAAAGCTTCATTATCATTTATGATCTGAACTTTCCAGGTTGTATTATAACTTTCCGAATTGCTTTTAAATAAATCAATTTTAAAAGGTTTGTTTTTATATAAAATCTTTTTTGAAATACGGTTACGTACGTAATAATCCGTTTGAAGGTGTAAAGAATCCACCACCTTTTCCATTAAGGTATTGGATTTTAAAATTTGAACCTCGTTATCAATAATTTTATTTGATGAATTGAGGTCAAGTTGCTTCAGGATATCCTTCTCATTGCCACCTACCGAGTTTTTATCATCTTTGATTAAAACATCGGTTTCAACTTTGTATTGTGGAATTTGGTAAGCGGCGAATATATAGGCCAGGCCCATAAAAATAATTATAGATACAGCAAACCACTTCCAGTTTCTTATATATTTATAACTAACCTCCCAAAAACTAACCTCATTCTCAATGGTATCCTTTACTAATTGGCTAGATAGATCGTTGATGCTCATGTATTGTTATACTTGTAAATTAGTTTTTTGTAAGAAGAATTATAGCAGTAATTAAACTAACCACTGATGGTACCAGAATGTATGTTCTATCATTAACCTGAGCCTTACTTTTACCCGGTTCAACGTACACCACATCATTTGCATGTAAATAATAATAAGGAGAGTTAAACACATCGCGGCTGTTCAAATTAATGGTGCCGAACTCCTTTTTCCCATTTACATCTCTAATTATCTGAATATTGTTCCTTTTAGCAAAAATGGTAAGATCACCTGCCATACTTAATGCTTCAGGAAGTGTGATCTGTTCATTTGGAATAATATAAACAGCAGGTTTGGCAACCTCTCCTAATACAGAAATCTTGTAATTTGAAATACGTACAGTTACGGTAGGTTCTTTCAAATATGTCAATAAATGTCTTTTTATAGTGTCCCTTGCATCAACAGTAGTAAGACCACTTACTTTTATTACTCCAATAAGCGGTAATTCAATATTTCCGGATGCATCAACCAAAAAACCAGGTGATGAAGACTGGGTAAGTGCTGGTGCAGTAGAAATACCTTGTGTTGAAGATTGAGTGCTAGCACTACTTGCAGCTACTGCGCCGGTTGCCTGGGTGTAAGGATTAAAAAAGCTACTGGCTTCCGGGCTTAATGAATTTATATATATTGATAAAATGTCGCCAGTTTGAATATGCGGAACATATAAACGCGATGTTGAGATAGTATCTGATTGATTAGGCGCCTTCTGAAAATATGCTATTTTCTTTGCATCAAAACATGAAGAAAATAACAATATGATGGTCAAAAAGAGTATAGGTGCTTTAATTCTGTCGAAATTGATCATATTTTAGGCTATATTTTTAATTATATATTTCAGTTTTGAATTACTGAAAGAGGGTACTTTTTTAAGTATCATAAGATGAGGAGGGATAAAAAAAGTTGTTTCAATATCATACGAAAGATTTCCTGTGGTTAACTTAAACATTCATTCAACTATAGACGGTTATTACGTTATACATTAAAACAAAATGATGAATAAATCTCTGAAAACAATATTTTTAGTATTCAATTTGTACAATCTCACTACGCTCATATCATAGCAGCGCTGTAAAATATACGCATATAAATCCATCGCAATCTACACACTTTTTTCTATAAATAAACAAAAAATAAAAATATTATCAAACAAATGCCTATTTTCATTATCAATTATCAATTCTAACGGCATTTTAATACAAATATCAAAATTAAGCTTGCCCCATTGTTCCACCAAAATTCATGGGAAATCCAGATGGTTCTTGCTGAACTTTAATACGTCCATTAATCGATTCAAACTTTTCCAGATTGTCTTCCAGTGCGGTTAACAAACGTTTAGCATGTTCGGGGGTTAAAATAACCCGAGACTTTACCTTTGCTTTAGGTATTCCGGGCATTACTCTGATAAAATCAAGTACAAACTCTGAACTTGAGTGAGTAATTATCGCCAGATTTGAATAAATTCCTTCCGCTATTTCTTCGGAAAGTTCGATATTCAATTGATTTTCATTTTGTTCTTCCATTTCACTAAAATAATAAAGCCATTCATTTGTCAAAAGGCTTATCAATAATAACAAATATTGTTCAACCTTATGTATAAATGCTTCATCGTAAGCAACGAAATTCTAAAACCATCTTGTTTACGTTTTGTTTTATTTTTTTTAAAAATTTCCGTTGTCTGGTAGTTTTTTGATGATAAAACAAAAAAGCCCCCCGATTTACGGGGGGCTTTGATAAATATCGCGGATAAATTACGCTTCTATTTCTTCGGCTTTTGAAGCCATTAAACGATCAAATTCTTCCTGTGAACCTACACGGATATTTTCGTATTCGCGTAAGCCTGTACCAGAAGGGATCAAGTGACCAACAATAACGTTTTCTTTCAAGCCAA
>Ga0105237_10002520_pt1 | contig 22687 bp, 20 predicted proteins | sample KBSC24metaG_FD_81520 | JGI IMG/M metagenome (GOLD analysis project Ga0105237, IMG submission 81520) | Corn rhizosphere microbial communities from Kellogg Biological Station, Michigan, USA - KBS C2-4 metaG | ecosystem: Host-associated > Plants > Roots > Rhizosphere > Soil | place: Michigan, USA...
AAAAGCCGGTTTCATCGAGATCAATAACCGGCCTTCTTGAAGCTGTTGTTGCCGGGGCCATCTTGAACAGGGAGTGACTTATGAAAACAGATCAATCGCAGAACAGAATCGGAAACGCCTTCCTGGTGTTCTCAGTACTATTTGGAATTGGGATCGCCTTGAGCATGACTGCTCAGGCGCAGAATCCAGACGATCGTTACACTCAAGACCGTAACCGCAGCGACAACGGGGATCAAAACCGACGTGGTCGCGACTGGGATCGTTACGGTGACTATGGCGGCTCTTCGGAACTCCGTCGAACCGCTCTGAACGCCGGCTATGACGAAGGCGTCAAGGAAGGCCGCAAGGATCGCGGGAACGGCAGCCGCACAGAACATCGCAATCTGAGCAGCTATCAAACAGCCACGAAAGATTACAGCCGGCGTCTCGGCGATCGCGAACTCTACCGCCGCTACTTCCGTGAAGCATTCGAAGACGGATATAACGCCGAAAGTTATGCTCGTGGCAATAGACATCGTGAGGATCGCAATGGAAACAGTGACCGCAACGACAACGGTAACCGGGATCGCCTCGGTCGCAACGAGGATGGTTATGGCAACTTCGGCGGCTCGTTCCAGTTGCGTCAAACCGCTCTGAACGCCGGTTTCGGCGAGGGTGTCAAACAGGGCCGCGAAGATCGCAGGACGCGCAAGGGCAATGGCTACCAAGGCCAGAGTACCTACCAGAAAGCAACGAAGGACTATAGTTCCCGTCTCGGCGACCGCGAAGTGTACCAGCGCTACTTCCGTGAAGCTTACGAACACGGCTACACCGACGGTTACGCCGGCTACTAATCTTCATCATGGTGAATCAGACATAGCGAACACGAATACAATGCGAGCAATCAAACTCATCAAGCACGCGGAACGTAAGGTTTCAGATACTCGATCCAGGATCAAAGCTGCTACCAGGCGAGACAGATCGTCCCAAGGCGTTCGGTCCTGGGTAGTCGAGTTTAAGAAAACCCGTCGAGGCGAATCTCTCATCGCCTTCGACAGTTTGTTCAAGGACGCACTCTTGCCGTCAAGCCAGGCAGATTAACCCCCATTTCACAGACATGTGAAGAAGACCGGCCATGGACCACCTGGGCAGGTGCGCGGTGTATTTCCCTCAAACCGTTGTCAATTCACGCGTCCTCTAAACGTCCAATACCGATTCCTCAGAGTCTTTCGGCGACCGAACAGCGCTTGCTGGGGCACGGTATATTCGTATGTGAGATAGCGCACAGACGGTGCCGTTTAAAAGGTTCATTCTGTGAGACATAGAGGTCGTAGGAAACAGGACGTGGAATCCAGAATCGCGCGACAGTTTCATAACGACTGAGGAGATTGCGGCGCTATGAACATAGTCATTCTAATCACTGTCATTGAAAGTTCAGCTGTCATGTTGGCGATTCTGTATTTCTACTACAGACGTAGGCAGTCAGGAAAACGCGCTTTAGCTTTTCGTCGCCGGCAGAGGAAATGAAATATGAGTCTTATACGAAGTCCTTGTTGCCATCACCTTTGCTTTAGCGATGCTGCAATGTGTCCGTGGTGCGGACAGGCCTTTGAGTCGGGTGCGCTTGAGCGAGTAGCAATCGCCGGAGAGCAAGCGTTCAAGAGGAATGCATACGCGATATTTTTCAGTGTGTTTCTGGGATCGTTGGCAGTGCTGCTCTTTTTTCAACTTCGACACTGAATTGAATGGCACTACATTGTCGTTCCGAGAGCAAACGGTGAAGGTAATCAAAAAGTAGACCAGGCAAAGCGCTGGGTTCATTCAGAGCGCGTTTAAGGCGGATATAAAAATATGACCGGAATAGTAGAAGTGAGCAGTAATGTCCCTAACGACAACACACTGGCAGAGTGGCCGGGTATCGTGTCCAGATTTCAGTTGGTCATCCTGGCAACCCACAGAAGCAAGCAACTCTTATTAGGTGCACAGCCGCGGATCGTAGCCGACCGACTGAAACGAAGAAATACGAGCATCGCGCTTGAGGAATTGAAGAGAGGGTTAATACTCTTCAAACCGGTCGCAGCTGAAGAGGCTCAAAGCATGGCGTGAGATACGATGAGTATCGCCCGTGGTGAGGAAGTGATAGATGTTTCCACAATTGGAAGAAAAGCTGCAAGCATCAAAGCAGGCGCTGAACACAGCAACCAGTGAAAACATCATCGAGCAGTGCAAACAGCATCTTGCACCTCCCAGGAGTACGTGAACAGTTCAGGATCTACTGTGATGTAAGATTTCTGCGCGCATCATTCGGAAATCCTCGTGTTTCTTAACCGACTAACTCACAAGGCGACCGATGATTCATTCAACGCGTGCCTCTGTGCGTGAAGTGTGAGCTTGTTGCCTACTTCAAAGGCGTGATTGCGGCACATATACTGGAGATAAGAGTCCCCTCACCATCACACTCACCTCGCCTTTGCACTTTCTGATCTACCTCAGGCGCTGGCAATGGACCATTTGGCCTCGGCTGGAATCTCTCGCTTCCCCGAATTACGCGCAAAACGGACAAAGGCCTGCCCAAATACCAGGATGATGACAAATCAGACGTTTTTATCTTCTCAGAGACAGAAGATCTCGCCCCCACAGACAATGCTTTCATCGAAAGCTTCAACGGCAGACTGCGGCAGGAGTGCTTGAATCAGAATTGGTTTCTCCCCGTCGCTGACGCGAGGGAGACGATTGAAAACTGGCGCCAGGACTACAACGAATATCGGCCGCAACGCTCGCTGAGCCAACAAACGCAAGCGAATTTGTGGCCGATTGGCAACAAACCCGAACCGATCCAAAAGCCGGATTTTTAAACCTCGAAATGGTCCAATAATCGGGAAGGTGTCACAGGCGCCGCAACGGTAGTTTCAATGGCGGTGTTTCAAAGAAGGCTTGGACGCACATAAATCATCTAAGGTTCTGTGGACGGTGGCAGTGGACACGCTGGTACGAGTAACTCACAAAGCATACGCGCAACCGCTGGGGACGCGAACATGGGCGCCTGACGCAGGATCAAGAACCTCTTTGGTTTCGAAGAGAGAATCAAGCCACCCGATACGTAAAGATGGCTTCGCAACTCTAACGTAAGTGAATGAAATGAGTGACAAGCGCCAGGAGGTGGTATTAACCAAACTCTTGAATACTGGAGCGCGAGCCGGCGCCTTCTCAATAGTCACTTGCGTTCCAACTTCGGTAAGAGGGACACTGTTGTTCATGAGAAAAATACAAGTTCACTATTGCTCGCTGTGACCGATTAAAAAGGCGATGGCTGCCCGTGTGGCGGCTCAACTATCGAAAGAGAATGATATCGAGGTAACAACGGCCAAGGGAGGTTTGGGTGAGTTTAGCGTTTCCATCGATGGTCAAAAGGTGATTGATACGAATCGTCTTTGGTATCCCACACCTCGTAAAGTGGTAGCCAAGGTTCTAAACCTGTTAGCCCTGCAACCTTCATAAGGCGTCTTGTTGCTTTCGCTCTGCATCCGGCGCTTAACTCCAGTTGGTGCTTTTATCAGCCATGCGAGCAGCAACATCGTTGATACTCGAATAGATTCCTATTCCCCAGCGCAGTGAAGTCGCGCATTGGACCACCTTCGGCAATCAGGGTGGCGCTGACCGGAGGATCGTTCCTCTTTACTTTCTCAAAAAACTGAGAACAGATGATCGCCTTCTATGGTACTGGTCGTTCACATTCTTCGTTGAGACGGGAGGAACCCACAGGACCATAAGAATACTGGGCGGCATTTTGATTATTGGTGGTCACTAACGTGGTATTCCTGTTCGGTCATGATCGACGACCACGAACTGGGCGCAACCGAAGCGGTCCGGCTCGAGTAAGACAAACTGCAAATCGCCCGATAAGGATTATGTTGGTCAACACTTATCTTGACTTCTCTATCGAGTTGATTGGCGCTCGCGCCCCAAAGACATTGAAGCCGCACTGCGGCTATGGTCCCAAGCCAGGCTAAAAAGTCCGCTCAGTATCCGACCGAACAAACGGTCCTGCAAACACAACGTGAGTAGCAATGGATGAGAAAAGATCCACGAGGGAGTGGTGACGCGCGAATAACTAAGGTGCTTCAGTACAAGGCCGTAATAACCTCGAAGTCATACGAGTTAAACCAATGGGATCATGAGGTTGTTAATTAGCTCCTCGGCAGGATCGTTTTTAGCTATTGACCATTGCCCGCCTGTGGAGAATATCGCGTGCTTTGTCAATGGTCTTCTTGTTCATATTGTTAGTATCTCATCGTCATCTTCACGTCACTGTGGCCCATCAGATTAGCAAGCGCTGGTAACGGAATGCCTTCATTCGCCATTTCAGTACCGAAGTTGTGATGCACAGAGTAGAAGTAGCCCAGGCTTCGAATAGTGGAACCAAGACGTCCCGTTGGAGTTCTTTTTCCTTCATCATTGCTAGCTTGGTTCTCGTGATCATAGTAACTACTCACCTCTGAATGTCCCGCTTACAGCTTTGGAATTCCCCGCGCTGAATGCCAAACGCGCGCAATCTCACAAAGCTCTCGGTCGTGATCAACTCGGTATACGATCCGATACGGCCGAAAGAGGATCTCGCGAAGATTGTCATTCCGGTATTCAGGAACGACGCGACCTACCTCTGGAAATTCTTGCGCCGGTCTGTCTCGGAAATCAGTTCGTATCCGAAGGACATTGCACGGTTTGGATTGTCGCGTGCGATGAAGACGACAATATCGTGAAGGTCGTCTCGTGCAGCGGGAGACCAAATTAGTTTGTAAGCCATGAGGCCAGTTGTCTTTTTACTTCGTCGTGAGGAATGCCTTCGCCTCTATCGAGTTGATCGAGACCTTTCTGTATCGCAGCCATAAACTCAATTCGCTCGGCGATCTCCTCGAGCGAACAGTCGTCCGGCAGGGCGCGAATAGTTTCAAGCACGATCTCTTTCTCTGTCATGGCCGGATTATGAGATTAATCATGCTTGGGGTCAACAGCATAGGACTGCAAGAAAACAGCGCAATTTGAGCGCAACGAATAGGGAGGTTGGAAGATAAGTCCTTTATAGATGCAACGTAGCGGTGATTGCGCTATTACTGAGCCAAGCGGGCAATCTTTTTATCGGACCGCTATGATACCGCAATCTTCTGCTTTTCCGAAGGGTTACCCTTCTCATCAACTGTTCCCGGTGTTCCCGATATTCCCTTTGTTCCCGCAAAAGAGGCCAAGAATAGGCCAACGCTTTCGATCCGCTGATTAGTAGTTATACATCGCGGATTCGGCTCTGTGCAGAGATAAATTCAAACTAGTTCCTTCTTTACCGTGAAGGCATAAGTAGTGGGTTCGCTGTGAGTTCCATCGCTGGCAATGCCGCATAGCTTATTTCGTAGCGTTGGTGAGTCAGAAGACTGGCTGGAAGCGTAAGGAGGACAACTCAGCCCAATTCTTCATCGGGCTTTGAATCGAGAGTCTGAACGTGAATTCGGCATTGCCCGCTGAGGAGCTCAAGGCGATATCTCTCGAAGCTTTTTGTGGTAGGCAACTGCAGTTTTATATTTACTTCTGTTTGTCCGGAAGTGATGGGTACCTGCTGGGTGTCTCGTGCCCCATGAGGCGCCGCCGGGAAAGATTGTTACTGCCGCCAAGGTGGCGGGTGTTGACTGCTGTTGACGTTGACGCCCGCGGCGTTCAACTGTTTCATCACGGTTGCCACTGTTGTCACTAACGATAAAGGCCAAGGCAACGTGGTCTGGCTCAAGCCGGTAAGAGACGACGAATATAATGCCGGCGCAAAATGACTGAAGGGGTTCCGAAAATGGCAAGAGTATTCATCACTGGCTCGGCAGATGGTCTTGGGCAGTTGGCAGCAAACGCACTGATCGCTCAGGGGCACCAGGTTGTGCTTCATGCACGCAATGAAAAGAGAGGACAAGATGCTTTGGATAGAGTGCCGGGTGCAGAAGACGTAGTAACCGCCGACCTTACCAGTATCGACGAGACAAAACAGTTGGCCTCGAAAGTGAATGAATTAGGCAAGTTCGAGGCAGTTATTCACAACGCGGGTGTTTACCAGGCTTCAGGAGAAGAAATCTTCAGCGTCAACACAGTAGCCCCTTACATTCTGACGTGCCTTGTAAAAAGACCAGGGCGATTGATTTACCTGACCTCCGGCATGCATCAGCAGGGACGCTCAAAACTGGAAAGTTTCAAAACTAATATCAGCCGCATCACTTACTCCGATTCAAAGTTGCACGTGCTGATGCTTTGCAAGGCGGTAGCACGAAGATGGCCGCAGGTTTACGCGAATGCGGTTGATCCCGGTTGGGTTCCGACGAAGATGGGCGGACGAGGAGCGCCGGATGATCTGCAAAAAGGATATGAGACGCAGGTATGGCTGGCTGTAAGCAATGATGACAACGCGAAAGTAAGCGGCCGGTATTTTCATCATCAACAAGAAAGCACCCATAACCCTGAAGCCAATGATGTTCGGCTACAAGAGAGATTCTTAGAGTTGTGCAAAGAGATAACAGGCGTTTCATTTCCATGAGGTATAGAAGCTAGAGAGGCTTTGTCTCAAAGTCGAACGTGAGCCTTTGAATCTGCTAAGAAATTTGTATGTTGAGACCGACCCGACGCTACCGCATTGCGGGTACTGACGTCCTCCAGGTATGAATCCTGACTTTTCAATTTAAAATTGTGGTTCTCAGAAGGAAGTGTTCGACGCTGCTGCCACGACGGGTGTAAAGTACGTGAAACTTCAACCGCACACTTTTACAAGGAGTCCTTATGTCAGACGATGATCTGCAATCGTGTCCGCCCGACCCAACCCGCCGCAAATTTCTTTTGACCACGGGAACTAGTGTGGCAGCAAGCCTGGCAGCGGCGTACGTACCGGTGCTCGCGAATAGCGCTCCTGGAGAGAGCGAGCCAGCTCCCCCAGGTGCGAGACCGACCGTCGAGGGCGCCGTGCCGATCACGCTGCGCATTAATGGCAAGGATCACCAGCTTCGCATTGATCCACGGACAACGCTGCTGGATTGTATTCGTGAGACTGTTGCACTCACTGGAACGAAGAAAGGTTGTGACCATGGTCAGTGCGGCGCATGTACAGTGCATGTGAACGGCAGGCGTGTGAATTCATGTCTCACACTGGCTCTGATGCACGATGGGGAAGAGATTACAACCATCGAAGGCCTGGGTACTCCCGACGCATTACATCCTATGCAGGCTGCGTTCGTTGCCCATGACGGTTACCAATGCGGCTATTGTACGTCAGGCCAGATCATGTCCGCCGTTGCATTGCTCAAGGAACCGTGCGGCCCCGATGATGCGGCAGTGAAAGAACTGATGAGCGGCAATATCTGCCGCTGTGGAGCATATCCCAATATCGTGGCTGCGATTCAGCAAGTCCGCAAAAATGCCTAGTCCAGGGACGGAGGGATTTCGATGCACACCTTTGAATTCAGTCGACCGAAAGATGCTGCTGCGGCTATTGCCGGCACCGCCGAGGCGAAAACGGCGCAGCAGGGCGCGGACATGCGCTTCATTGCCGGCGGCACGACGTTAATCGATTTGATGAAGCTGAACGTCGAAACACCTTCGCGCCTCGTTGACATCAACCGTTTGCCGCTCGACCAGATCGAAACCACTCCCGACGGTGGATTGAAAATCGGCGCCACGGCTCGGAATTCAGATCTCGCCCACCATCCGGCGGTGCTGCGAAGTTACCCCGTGCTGTCGCAGGCTATTCTCAGCGGCGCATCCGCACAACTGCGCAACATGGCGACGACTGCCGGCAATCTACTCCAGCGAACGCGGTGCGTGTACTTCCGCGACCCAGCGATGCCCTGTAACAAGCGCGAGCCTGGAACTGGCTGCCCCGCTATCACAGGCAGCAACCGCACGCTAGCTATCCTTGGCACAAGCGAACATTGCATTGCGACTAACCCATCGGACATGTGTGTGGCTCTTGCCGCATTAGAGGCGACGATTCACGTACAGGGATCGAAGGGTTCACGCGCGATCCCAATCGGCGACTTTCACCTCTTGCCCGGCAGCACACCAAATCGCGAAACGGTCCTTGAACCGGGAGACCTCATCACGCACGTAACGCTGCTGCCTCCCGTCGCCGGCAACAAGCAGGTTTACCTGAAGCTGCGCGATCGAGCGTCGTATGAATTCGCCCTGGCGTCGGCCGCCGTTGTCGTCACAATCGCCGGCGGGAAAGTGACGCGGGCTCGCATTGCGCTTGGCGGCGTAGGTACCAAACCATGGCGATCACCAGAGGCAGAGGCCGTTCTTATCGGTAAGACTGCCGGCGCAGCCAATTTTCGCAACGCAGCGGAAATGGCAATGCGCAACGCTAAACCACAAAGCGAGAACAAATTCAAAATTGAACTCGCCAAGCGGTGTCTCGCTCACGCCCTGCAAATGGCCGCGACAAGCTGATGCAACCGAAGGAGTGAACATGCAGAGAACTCAAGATCCAGTTGGCCGTGATACTCCTCGCATCGATGGCCCACGCAAAGTGACCGGACAGGCGCAGTACACCTCTGACTTCCACTTTCCCGGCATGTTGTACGCCGTACCTGTCGAAGCTACGATCGCAAACGGAAAACTGCTCAAGCTCGACACCAGTGCGGCCGAGAAGATGCCAGGCGTGCGCGCGATCTTTCATCGCGAGAACATCGGAAGAATTTCCCGCTCCACCTTTGGACCGGGCTTCGAGGGAGTCTGTAACGAAAGACGCCCGCCGTTAGAAGACGACGTGATTCGCTATTACGGCCAGTACATCGCGCTCGCTGTGGCGGATACATTTGAATCAGCCAAGGCGGCTGCCGATGCAGTTCGCGCGACTTACGCGAAGGAGAAGCCGAACGTCGATAGTCACCTTGAAGCGGACGACGATCCTGATACAGTTCTAACTACATATGGTCCGGCTGAACGACTGCAAAGCCAGCGCGGCAATGCCGAACAGGGTTTTGCGACGGCACCGATTAAGTTGGACCAAACCTATGTCACGCCGGCCGAGACACACAATCCTCTGGAGGTGCACGCCACCACGGCGATCTGGGAAGGTTCGACGCTGACGCTGTATGAGTCTTCGCAGGGAGTCGTCAATCTCCGCGGCGTCCTCGCACAAATGTTCGGCTTGCCGAAGGAGAACGTGCGCGTGATTACCCAATTTGTCGGCTCCGGTTTTGGCGGCAAGCTGTGGCCATGGACTCAATGTCCGCTCGCTGCGGCCGCGGCGCGGCAGTTGGGCAAGCCTGTGAAACTGGTGCTGAGCCGCAAAATGATGTTCCAGACGGTTGGTCACCGACCGCTCACGCAGCAGCGTGTGCGGCTGGGTGCTGCGCGTGACGGCAAGCTCGTCTCACTTCAGCACGACTACATCTATCACCGATCAATTCTTGACCCCTACCACGAAGATTGCGGCGAGGCAACGGCGTTTCAATACAGCGTGCCGAATCTGCGAGTAACTTTTGGACGCGCAAAGCGAAACGTAGGCGCAGGCGCTGATATGCGCGGACCTGGTCGAGTGCCTGGGCTGTACGCGTTAGAGTCTGCAATGAACGAATTGGCTGATCAACTGAAGATCGATCCAGTAAAGTTCCGCATCCTTAACGAACCGAAAATCGATGAGTCGAAAGGCGTTCCATTTTCGTCAAGGCATTTGGTCGAGTGCTTTGAACTGGGAGCACAGAAGTTCGGCTGGTCCAGGCGCTCGTCTGACGTCGGCTCGATGAAACGCGACGGCTTGACATTGGGGTGGGGAATGGCCGGTTGCTCGTGGATCGCCGCTCGATTCCCTGCTGCGGCGAGCGTGCAACTGCGCGACGATGGCACGGCGCGTGTTGCGTCTGCCACGCAGGACATCGGCACTGGCACCTACACGATTCTCGCGCAGCTCGTCTCGCAGAAGACCGGTGTGCCGCTCGACAAGATCGAAGTAGCGCTTGGCGATACCGCCCTGCCTGAAGGCCCGGTTTCGGGTGGCTCGATGGCCACTGCATCAGTTGTTCCTGCTGTTCTTGCGGCCGCCGACAACGCGATCTCATCGTTGCTGACTGTCGCCGTGACAATACCTGAATCGCCGTTTGAGAATCGCAAGCCCGAGGATCTGTTGCTGCAGAACGGACGGGTATTTTTGAAGGTTGATGGTCCAGCTAAAGGTGTGCCGTTTCAGGATCTACTTCGCCGCGCCAATATCCGCCTGGTCACTGGCAGTGGCAAATCCGAAGCGACCTTCGGTGATCCGAAACCGAAGTTCTCGACACAATCGTTCGGCTGTCATTTCGTTGAGGTGACATGGCAACCGGAGATCGCACGGCTGCGCGTCAGCCGCGTTGTCACCGTCATGGATGCGGGCCGGATTATTAATCCACTGGCTGGGCGGAATCAAATTGTCGGCGGAGTTGTGATGGGAATCGGTATGGCGTTGTTAGAGCACACGTCCTACGATCCGCAGAGCGGCGCGCCGATCAACAGCAACCTGGCCGACTACATCGTGGCGGTGAATGCCGACGTACCTCCGATTGAAGTTCATTTCCTCGATTATCCGGACAAAGAGATCAACGAACTTGGTGCGCGCGGGATCGGCGAGATCGGCTTGGCGGGCGTCGCACCTGCGATCACGGCGGCGGTCCACCATGCTACGGGAATTCGCGTGAGGGAATTGCCAATCAAGATTGAGGACCTGTTAGCGCCAGCATAAGTCCGGCGAACTCGGTTCAGGCACTACTCGACATAGTGTTCATTCAGTTGAGCCTTGAGCTCCTGAGGGACGGATTGCCAACGGGCAATGCACAAATCATGCAAACTCCAGTCGGAAGCGTCTACGCGAGCGAAGTGCCACCTGGCCAGAGTTTTTTCATAATGCCAGCGATATATCGGACCATGGTTGCGCTGACTATAAAAAATATTATTTTCAACCGGATCTTTGTCCGGCCGGATGAACATGCGCAGTCCGTTCATAACGCTTCAACTCTTTAGCTCCCCAGCTTGCTGTTTACCCGGCTACAAGAAGGGATGTTTCGACGCCAGTACCCAAGTCTCTCATCGTACTGGGGTCATGAACATGGGGCACGGAGAATTGCGTAAAAGTGATCAAGCCTCTTCTGATTTCTTCCAATGCAATGCTTGTATCTTTGTGCTTTAGATGATCCAGCTCGATCCGTGGCTTTGCACCACGTCGAAGTTGCTTCACTCTCAATGCGGCTATCACGACTACTCGGAATCGTGAGATTTCCCCTGGCCCACTCTCAGGACGGCTCTCGCTCATTGCCTCTCCTCTTCGTGACCCCGAGTTGTTAAGCTCCGGTTCATTAGCTCAGTGATTCTTCCCGCACGCAGTTATTACATCCAACCAAAGTTTCATTACTGTTGAAAATTGCGCTTGCTTGGCGGACAGCAAAAACGGATCAGTGCGCCCGCAGATCGTTATACGCTCAGAAATGTCGTGTGTAGATGCATGCATCAGGATGCTTGGCATAGTCAGGTTTGAAAAAAACAAACAGACGGCACAAGGAGGAGGACGCTACGCGCAGATACTGATGTCGAGAGTGGTTTTAAAGAGCTGATAATGCTGAAGGAACTATAGCATACTTTCGCGAACCGCCTAGTTCATCGCGCAAAGTGCTCGCGCTTGCAACAAACCGCACCGATAAGGCATCATAGCTGCGGTTAATCCTTCTCTCGCGCATCGACGGTGATGCGCCCAGCGCACAAAACGAGCAGCGCCGGCGTTTTTGGAAGTTCGAGAGTTGGCTTGTTTCACACTTCGAAGCCGCTCTTTAAAGAGCATCCGAACCTGGTCCTTCGTTCGCTACCGTTTCGCCGAAGCCCATCCGATTCGCAGCTTCTTTTCGTTCCCGAAAGGGGAAGGGTATATCTCTATGTCAACAAAACTTTATGTTGGAAACCTAGCTTTCCAAACTACCAGTCAGGAGCTGCAGCAGTTGTTTGGTCAGGCTGGCACGGTTCAATCTGCCAGTGTCATGGAAGACCGCGACACCGGACGCTCGAGAGGCTTTGCCTTCGTGGAAATGTCCAGCGAGGAAGAAGCCACTTCCGCGATTGAGCAATTCAATGGCAAGGAAGTCGGCGGTCGCACCTTGAAAGTCAACGAAGCCAAACCACGCGAAAATCGCAGCGGACGTGGCTTTAGCAACGATCGTGGTGGCTATGGCGGCAACAACGGTGGACGACGGTCCGAACCGCGCTGGTAACAAGCAACACTCCACGCAGTGTTTTGGTCTCCGGGATGATCTGATTCCTCCCGGAGAGCCGCGTTGCTATTGAAGCCTGACAGTCAGAGAGGACTGCTAATGAAATTAAAAGAGGGTGCGGATACGCCAGTGGCGATACAGAGACCGCCCATCAATTGGGCCAATGGCAATTGGGGCACCGCGGTCTTTCTGATTTGCGCCCACCTTGGCTCCATCGCAGCGCTCTTCTTTTGGAGTTGGCCGGCTGTAATCACTGGAGTCGCGCTTTACTGGGTTGGCGGTAGTCTTGGTATCGGCATGGGCTATCACAGGCTAATAACCCACCGCGGTTACAAAGTACCGAAACCGGTTGAATACTTTCTCATCACCTGCGGCACATTGACCCTCGAAGGTGGTCCAATTCAATGGGTAGTGACGCACCGCATACACCACGCCCACACAGATCGCGCGAACGATCCACATACGCCACGCCATGGCGGCTGGTGGGCGCATATTGGCTGGATACTATGGGGCACAGCTCAGAATCACGACCAGGCCACCATCGCACGCTTTGCACCTGATTTAATAAACAACCGTTACTATCGTTGGCTGAATCGCTTTTATTACGTTCCACTGATCATAGTGTGGCTAATGCTTTTTGCGTTCGGAGGTTGGGGCGTAATGTTGTGGGGAGTATTCCTCCGCCTTATGCTGTGCCTGCATGCCACGTGGCTCGTCAATTCGGCTACACATCTGTGGGGTAAAACGAGATTCGAAACCGGTGACGACTCGCGCAATAGCTGGTGGGTAGCGCTGCTGACATTCGGTGAAGGCTGGCATAATAACCATCACGCTCATCCCACCTCAGCGCGCCACGGTCTGCGTTGGTACGAGTTCGATTTAAACTGGTTTGGTATTCGAACTTTGCAATTTCTCGGATTGGCCCATGGCATTAAACGAATGCGTTTCAATCGTGTCTTGTCCGTCTGGCAACCGGTCTCGGGTCGAGTAAAGTCTGAACGTGTTAAGCAACTCCGAAGTATCGATGCCTAAATCTGGGTCTTGTCCACAGCCTCCGCGGGGTCAATCTCCTTCGCAACGGCGAACAGAACCGTCTGTGTGCTAGACCACATACATGCTATCCTTTTCCGCGAAGGAATTAGCGTTGCTTCTGATTTAGTCATGTCTGTTTCTGCACCTGCCACTCCGAGCGAGAATCGACTTCTTGCTTCACTTCCTAATGATGAATATCAACGCCTTCTGCCACACCTTGCAAATGCCTCCTTTGCGCTTGGTGAAGTCGTCTACGAATTCGGCGGTCAGTTGGATTACGTCTACTTCCCAACGACGGCGATAGTATCGTTGCTCTACACCATGGAAAACGGCTCAAGTGCCGAGATGGGATTGACGGGTAATGATGGTGTGGTGGGAATCGCCCTCTTCATGGGAGGCGGCACCATGCCGAATCGTGCTGTTGTACAGAGCGCCGGCGGAGCTGTGAAGATGAAGGCAAGGGTGCTTCAGGATGAGTTTGCGAAGGGTGGCAAGTTTCAATACCTGCTGCTGCGATATACGCAAGCACTGATCACTCAGATCTCACAGACTGCTGTTTGCAACCGTCTTCACTCGGTGGAACAGCAACTTTGCCGATGGCTTTTGTTGAGCCATGACCGGCTGAATAGTGACGAGTTGATTATGACACAGGAACTAATCGCCGGAATGTTGGGTGTGCGCCGCGAAGGCGTGACCGTGGCTGCGGGAAGGCTGCAGGATGTTGGGGCTATCAGTTACGTCCGGGGTCATATCAAGATCCTCGATCGTCAGACAATGGAAGAGACCGTCTGCGAGTGTTACCGGGTAGTAAAAGAGGAGACCGAGCGGTTACTCGGATAAGCCTCTGATGTCACTTAGTCGTCACGCAATAATCCTGGCGTGTTTGGCATTCGTCTCTGCCGCAATCGCCACAACGGCATCCACGCGGCGCGCGTACGCTCAGAGCACAGCGCCGGCTGATACGCGCCTAACTGGCGATTGGGACTATTACGTCATGCTCGGCGCGGCGCCGAATGGAGGCTTTGAAGCGCGCCGGCGCATGGGCTTTGCCCACTTTGATGGTCCATATGCAAATGGCGCCTGGTTCAAACGTCGCAGCGGCATTCCTCTTTATACGATCACGAAGGTCACCGTCACGGGCGACAACATCACGTTGTCACTCGAGAATGGCAACGAAATCATGGCCGTGCTCAAAGGCGACGGCATCGAAGGTCGAATCTATAGCGGCGGCAAGCCAATCAATCGTATATGGCTCGTGAAACGAACGGCCCCTCCCACCTGGGAGCCCAACTATGCGCTCTGGCCGGATGATGCTGCCTCGCGTCCTACGTTTCAAGTCACTGTGGATCCTGCCGTGCCGATGACCGCACGAGACGGTACGACGCTGATGAACTACGTGGCACGCCCGGTCGGCGCCGGGCCGTTTGCCGTCGTGCTCGAACGCACACCGTACCTGCGCTTCGACAAGGCCAACGGTGAGTTCTGGGCATCACGCGGTTACATCTACGTAAAGCAGGATGTGCGTGGCCGCGGAGGATCGGGTGGGGTCCTCGACATGAACTCGATGCAGGAACAGGACGGGTACGACGCCGTCGAATGGGCCGCGGCGCTACCGGGCAGCAATGGAAAAGTCGGGATGATTGGCGCCTCGGATCCGGGACTTCTCGCCTGGTACGCGGCGATTGCGGCGCCGCCTCATCTTGTTACGATCGCTCCTGCGGTCGCGACCGCCGATCCGCTGCGCCTCGTGCCGTACATCGACATGGTTTTCTCCCCCACGATCGTTCCGTGGCTCTGCCTCACGGGAGTGAAGGACAAGAATTCGGACATGAGCAACGTGAATGAGGTAGAGGCGTTTTCACACCTCCCGGTCATCGCGGCAGCAGATTTGGCCGGGTGTCCGCGCCCGCAGTACTGGAACGATTGGTTCGATCACCAGAAAGACGATGCTTACTGGCGCGCGCGCAGCATCGAACGGCGGCTCGAGCGAGTGAAAGTGCCGGTGCTCGGCATCGCAGGCTGGCACGATGATGCGAGAGGAACGATCCGGAACTACACGATCATGAGCCGGTTGCCGGGCGCGCCGCCGTACCACGTGGTGATGGATGGCGGGGCGCACAAGGGAATCGATTATGTGAACGGTTACTTCGGCCCGCAGGCACGAATCGATCGCCGCGCGCTGCAGCTCCGGTGGTTGGACCACTACCTGAAGGGTGTCGACAACGGTGTGGATATGCAGGCGCCGCTCGACATCTTCGTCATCGGAGACAACACGTGGCGGAAAGAACGTGAGTGGCCGCTCGCTCGAACGGTATGGACCAACTTCTACCTGCGTCAGAATGGCAGGCTCGAGACCACAGCGCCCGGAAGCGAACCGCCGGACGAGTACACATACGACCCCGGCAATCCCACTCCGTTCCTCGTGGACGCGCGCGAACTCGAGTTGAGCCTCAACGAAGACTATCGAACGGTGGACACCGAGCGGAAGGATCTCGTGACCTACACGACGGCGCCGCTCGAAAAAGACATTGAGATCACTGGACCAATGACCGCGACACTCTGGGCGGCAACTGACGCGAAGGACACGGATTGGAACGTCATGCTACAGCACGTCTACCCGGACCAGCGAGCAGAGCGCATCCAGGACGGCGTCATGAGGGCGCGTTTCCGTGACGGCTTCGACCGGCCCTCACTCCTCAAGCCAGGCCGTGTCTACAGGTACGACATCGATCTGTGGTTCACTTCGCGCGTGATCCCCGCAGGGCATCGTCTACGCATCACTGTCGCCTCCGCGGCGTTCCCGAAATACGACCGCAATCTGAACACCGGCGGGGATAACGAACGAGACACGCGCTACGTCGTGGCCCGGCAGCGGATTCTGCATGACAAAGCACATCCGTCGTTCGTGCGCCTTCCGATCATCCCTCGCTGAACCGGCGCGCATCTCTCCACGAATCAACGCGCGCCCGGCATCTGCTCGAGGGTTGCGACTATAGTTGACCTTCCGTTCGCTGCGATCTTTCTTACCCGAGGCAGCCAGTCGCGCCGCACATCTCTGACTGTGTGCAGAAACTCGAGAACGTAAACGTCACTGCCAAAGAGCGCGACGGCCGTAGGTGACCACGGACTCTTCGTCTCTAACACCGTGCTGACGTTTCCAGCAGACCTGATTTTCAACACCCGCGCGTCGCCTGTGTCAGCCACGTACATCTCACCACGATCGTTCACCGCGAACCCACGGAGATACGGATGCTGGTCCATTCCAGGGCGACCAATATTAGAACCAATCGGATCAGAGCTCTCGATGCTGCTGTCATTTCATCCTCCGGAGGATTAGACGGCGGTGGTCGATAAATTCATCCCGCGCGGCTTTACACAAAAAATCGAGTTGGGATGGAAGTCTTTCCTCTGCGGCCCTCTGCGTATCTCTGCGTTCTCTGCGTATCTCTGCGTTCTCTGCGTTAATGGGCCTTCAACGCAGAGGGCCACAGAGATACGCAGAGGCCGCAGAGAAAACTTAGCGTAGGCTCTTCACGTAAATCTCAGCGTTGCCGTCGCGATTACTGACAAATGCAAGCTTCGAACCGTCTGGCGAGTACGCCGGCCGGCCGTCCCACGTTGGACCGGCAGTCAAACGTCTGAGGTCGCCGCCATCCGAACCAATCTGAAAGATGTTTGCCGTGCTGCCCATCTTCTCAATGGTAAATGATATGAGGGTGCCGTCAGGTGACCAGCAAGGTTCCAACTTCGAGTTCCGAGTTTTCGTTAGCATCCGAAGGTTGCCACCATCTGCATCCATTATGAACACCTGACGCCACAAGATATCGTCCACCTTTTCAAGTCCTGGTCTGATAAACGCGATTCTCGTTCCATCCCTGGACCAGGTTGGTTGACTGGCTCCAGTCGTCGGCAGCTTCGTGACGTTCGTTCCGTCCACGCCCATCACATAAATCTGTCTCTCACCATCGCGGTTGCTGGTAAAGACGATTCGTCCATCCGGCACCCACTTGGGAGAGGTCTCAATGAGCCCTGGATCTGCAGTCAGCCTTGTTTGGCTACTGCCGTCGGCATTCATTACATAGATATTCTGCTTCCCATTGACGGAGCGCGTGAAGACGATCCGTTTGCCGTCCGGCGACCACGCGGGCTCTGTGTCATCCGCCGGCGTGTTCGTTACCTGTGTTAACGCACTCCCATCCGCGTCCATGATGTATATGTGTTGTTTGCCGTCTCTATTACTCGAGAACGCGACCTTGTTGCCATCGGGAGACCAGTCAGGCGCGAGGTCGTCCGCCGAATCATCGGTGAGTCGCGACAACTCGCCATCCACGCTGATTTCATAAATCTCCCAGTTGCCGTCGCGGTCGGTCGGGAAGATCAGCCTCGAACCATCGGGTGACCATGCCGGCTGCGAATTGCTCGCAGCGTCATTCGTCACACGCATAAGATTTTTGCCCTCGGCGTCCATGACGAATAGCTGCTCTTTGCCTTCGGTGGTCCTGACGAACGCGATGTTGTTGCCGTCGGGCGACCAGATGGGCCATATATCTTGTTTGTTGCTGTCGGGAGTCAGGTTTCGCTGGCCCGTACCATCCGCGTTCATCTCGTACACATCGAAGTTGCCATTTCTGCCAGTCACAAACACGATTTTCTGCCCATCGGGTGACCAACTCGGGTCTGCATCGTATTCCGGATCATCGACAATCTTTCTCGTGTTCGAGCCATCCGCATTCATCACGTAAATGTCGAAGTTATACGGATTGGTGTTGCCCAGATTGCTGGAGAACACAATATGCCTGCCGTCAGGAGACCATGCAGGTGCTCGATCGTCAGCATTGTTTCGGGTGAGTCGAGTCTGGTTCGAACCGTCGGCATCCATCACGTAGATCTCCCAATTACCATCCCGATCACTATGAAAAAGGATCTTGCGATTGTCGGGAGACCATCTCGGAAAATCGTCGGCACTCAGATTATCAGTGAGTCGCGAAACCCTGGACCCGCCGGCATCCATGACGTAGATCTCCGTTTTGCCATTCCGATTACTGGTGAAGGCGATCTTATTCCCATCGGGCGACCATGAAGGTCCCGTGTCTTGCGCGTTATCGTTCGTCAACCTCACCAACGTGCTCTTCGCGTGGGTTACATGCGATCGAGCTACGCGCACTTGCTTCACGTAACGAAAAATCAAAATAGCCGCTACGAGTAACATGCTCGCAACGATCGCAATGACCACTGCGGTTCGATAGATTGAGCGCTTTCTTCGTGCAACAGCAGGCGGCAATAGCGCGGCCACCGTTGATACCGGCGCAATATCCCCAGGTTCGTGCGTTTCCTCGATCGTTTCGCTGACGACGCGAGCAAACGTGTGTTTTTCAATAATCGTCGGGCTCGTCTCGATGGCTGGTGACACGTTCGAGGTGGCCTTAACCATCGATACCTTCATCGGGGCGACGAACCGGTAACCACGTTTGGGGATCGTCTCGATGTAGTGCGGCTTCGCGGGGTCATCGCCAAGCGCCTTTCTGAGCTCGTAGATGTTGCGCGACAGATTTCCTTCTTCGACGAAGGTGTCAGGCCACACCTCTTTCATCAGTTGATCCTTATCGACCACCTCCGCTGCGTGCTGCACGAGCACCAACAATATCTGGAGAGCCCTCGGCGTTAGGCGCACTGTGGCGCCGTCCTTAAGCAAAATCCCGCTGCGGGCATCAAGGACGAATGGCTCGAATTCGAATAACTGATTGTCCCGTGCGGACATAGCTGCTTAAAGAACTCTCCAAGAGTTTTCCAAAGGCACTTTCAAGAAAATTCCAAGGACGGATGAGACAACCTGGGTTTATCGTCCGCCGCTGGTCGAGGCGGATAAGGAGCGTCCTCCAGGGTAAACGTCAGCTCGCTAATCAACTTTTGTTGGCGGGAAGAAATATACCAAGAGTGATCGCTAAGGCAAACATACGGAGAAATGCCGTCATAAGACGCGCTTACTAGAAGGAGAGAGATAGAAATGAAAAGGAAAATCAACTTACTAACTGAGATTGTGCTCCTGCTGTTGAGCTTGACTGTTTCTGTGCTGCCGGCTTCAGCTCAGAATGCGATCGAGAGTCAAGGTGCAAACACCCCACAGAAGACAAATAATAAGATCCTGTACCACGACGGGCCGGTTCGAACGGGTGTCCAAAATTTGTACTTCATCTTTTACGGCTGCTGGACCAACACCTGCGGCATACTCGGCGACACCACGTCGATGGACATACTTGCCGAGTTCACGGCCACTGTTGGCAATAGACCTTACATGACGATCAACTCGACATATACCGACAGCGCCGGTCACCCGGCAAGTCCGTCGGTTGTCTATGCTGGAAACGTGGTGGACGATTCCTATGCTCATGGCGTCGAGTTAACCAAGTCAGATATAGAGGCAATAATCAGCGATCAGATCCTGAGTTTCAGGTTGCCGCAAGATCCTCAAGGTATTTATGTCGTGGTGGCATCCGCCGACATCGCCTCAACAGACACAGGCTTTTGTGTAGTCGGGGCTAAGCCTTTCCACAGTAGTGCCATCATTAATGGAGGACTACTTGCATACATCTTTCTGGGTAACCCGAACCGGTGTCCTGTGCTCGCGGGCCCACAGTTTTCAAGTCCTACGCCGAACGGCAACTTCGCCGGCGATGCGTTGGTCGCAAACTTTGCACATGCGCTTAATGGTCTGCTTACAAATCCATTTGGCACCGGTTGGTTTGATCGGTACGGTCTCGAAAACGCCGACAAATGCACGTTAACTTTCGGGCAGACCTACACATCCGCAAACGGGGCGCGTGCAAACATCCATCTTGGCCAGCGCGATTTCCTCATTGAACAGAACTGGGTAAACGGCCGAAAAGGTGTATGCGCAATGGCGCCATAGGCCAGGGGAATTCGCAAACTGGCGAGGGGTCAAACGGGGGCAGGCGAAGTTAGACAGGATTTACACGATTTTTCATGATTAATCCTGAAAAATCTTGTAAATCCTGTCCAAGAGTTCGCCTCTCCCCCAACTGATATCTGGAAACACGGTCCCATTCTCTCTCTCAATCAATGTCACGGATCATGGCGGTCCCTAAAGCACCGCCTTTACGGAACACTGTCAAACCAGTGGACCAACACGCCCTGCATGAGGAGAAGAGAATTGAGATCACTTGCCCCCCACAAGAACACATCGAACTGGCGTCGCGCCTTCGCGATCAGCACCTGCATCGTCGCCGCCGTCCTGTTAGTAACCACAACCAGTTATATGGCGCCGAACAGTGGCGCGATTTTCACTACCAACTCTACCTGCGGTGGCACCAATATCAACATCTTCAACAGCAAGACCGAGGTGTATATCGGTGGTGGACCAGCACATCCAGGCGCCGCGGGACTCGCGGATGGCTTCTATTATATTCAGGTGACTGAGCCAGGTGGTGCTTTGCTGGGCACTAGTATCGGCAGCGCAACTCCTACTCCAATTCACGTTACCAACGGCGAATTCGATCAGTGCTATCAACTCGAAGCCATCGTAATCAAAGCCAGCGACAGCACTCCCGGTTTTGACGATACGACCAATGGCGGCGGCGAATACAAAGTTTCCGTCAGTCCGAACGCCGATTTCTCAGGGGCGAAGAATGATAATTTCAAAGTGAAGCCGGATGTTCCCGTAACCGGCACGCTCAACGTCAACAAGTTCTACGATGCTAATGCGAATGGCGTTAATGACGATGGCCAGTTAATCACTGGTTGGAAAGCCCGCATTATTGAAGATACGGAACTGTTTCGCTTCACTCCTGTGAGCATCGTCGTCGCTCCGGATGATTACGCCGTTTCGGAATTCGATCCGGCGGAGACGAACTGGATTCATACCACGGCGAACCCTGTAAACGTCACAGTGGACGCGGGCGAAACAGAGACAGTCGAGTTTGGCAACCTCTGCCTTGGACCAGGTGGCGGTCACACACTCGGATTCTGGTCCAACAAGAATGGACAGGCGACGATGAACGATGGCGGTTCTGTTTGTTCGGAGCTGACCCTTCTGAATGGCTTGTATTTGCGCAACGGCGCAGGCACTCGCATGAACTTCGGATGCGATTACACCGCGTTCAGAAACTGGCTGTTAAGTGCGACGGGAACAAACATGGCCTACATGCTTTCCGCGCAACTTGCAGCAATGGAGCTCAACGTCGAAGCAGGGTTCGTCAATGGCAATGCTCTCGTGTACGCGCCTGGAACGAACAGTGCGAACGGCCTTGGGTTTGCGACAGTTAACGCCTTGATGGCGGAAGCGAATGCCGAACTGACGTCACACGCAACCGCGTTCGCGGGTGATTCATGGCGCTCGTACCAGGAAGCGCTTAAGAACGCTCTCGACAAAGCGAATAACAATCAGACGTTTGTACAACCAACTCCCTGTGCGTTTACGTTCTGATAACTAAGCGATGCAGTGAACTCGAGGGCGCCGGATTACTGGCGCCCCCTTTTCTTTTGTGTCACATCGTGTTAACTCTTCCCCACCTCTGCACGTCTACTCTCTAGTAAGTCTCTATTCAAAAAAACTGAAGCGTGAGGTGTGTATGCGAAGACTGTCACGGACAAACTTGGCGCTTAGACTAACCTTGCTCGCGATTCTTCTGCCGGTTACCGCTAGAACTCAACAAACCTCTCCAAAGCAAGCAGAGCTCTCAACGACGATCAGTTCTCTGGATCATGATTTTTTCGAAGCTTACAACAAATGTGAGTGGAGTAAGATCGAAGCGATGTTCACCAGCGATATTGAGTTCTACCACGAAAAGCGCGGCCAACTGATGAGCCGGCAAAGCGTGATGGAGGTCTTCTCAAAAAACCTCTGCGGCGATAAGAATAATCGCGTGCGAAGAGAACTTGTTGAAGGAACGTTGCAGGTCTACGCCATCGATAACTATGGTGCGCTGGAGGTCGGCGAGCACCGCTTTTACCTCACGCAAGCAGGGCAAAAAGAGAAACTCGACGGTATCGGCCGCTTTGCAAATCTGTGGCAGCTCAAAGATGGCGAATGGAGAATGTCGCGCGTATTCAGCTACGGATTCCGCAGTCCGTAAACCCAGGGTTCATCCAGGCTTTGCCTCCGAAGTCAGGATTCAGGCTTGGATACGGTCAGTACCGTAACGCGGTAGCGTCGGGTCAGTTCTCGAACATACGATATTCCTGGCAAATTTGAGAGGCTCACGTACGACCCGACGCTACCGCGTTACGGTACTGATGTTATGAAGCAAGCGCCTCCCACCGTGAGTGCTAAACTCACAGCTCAGTCGCTCATAAGCGTGGGACTGAAAGGAGGCGCTATGGCTCCAATATATATCGGCGTTGACTTTCATGCACGACAACAAACCATCTGTTATTTGAAAACTGAAACAGGCGAACTCGTCATCTCTGAATTAAAG
>Ga0105237_10002524_pt1 | contig 22675 bp, 17 predicted proteins | sample KBSC24metaG_FD_81520 | JGI IMG/M metagenome (GOLD analysis project Ga0105237, IMG submission 81520) | Corn rhizosphere microbial communities from Kellogg Biological Station, Michigan, USA - KBS C2-4 metaG | ecosystem: Host-associated > Plants > Roots > Rhizosphere > Soil | place: Michigan, USA...
ATATATTTCCTTACCTTTGCCGCCCTATGCATTTTGAAGCAGTGTTTCCAGTTCTATTACCTTTTTACAAATTTGTGATTGCCAACAGAGCTTTTTCTGCCACAACAAACTGTTAAGCAGTGAGTTGAGATACTCTTTTGGTAAAGGTGAGAGATAAGAGATAACAGTCAATTTGTAAAGGTTGATAAGTTTAAAAAAATTGCAATTTTTAATATGGCCATTAAAAAAGACAACCGTCCCAAAGCAACTTTTTCTAAAATCACTATTGGTCTGGCTTCGCCTGACAGCATTTTAGAACGCAGCTTTGGTGAAGTGTTAAAGCCTGAAACCATCAACTATCGTACTTACAAACCCGAGCGTGATGGTTTATTCTGCGAAAGGATTTTCGGTCCGGTAAAGGATTATGAGTGTGCCTGCGGTAAGTACAAACGTATCCGTTATAAAGGTATTGTTTGCGACCGTTGTGGTGTGGAAGTAACCGAAAAGAAAGTTCGCCGTGAACGTATGGGGCACATTAAACTGGTGGTTCCAGTTGTTCACATTTGGTATTTTAAGAGCTTGCCTAATAAAATCGGCTACCTGCTGGGAATGAGCTCCAAAAAATTAGAGACTATTGTTTATTATGAAAGGTATGCTGTTATCCAGGGTGGTGTGAAAGAAAGCCTTCAGACCGGCGACCTGTTAACAGAAGAAGAATACCTTGATATTATTGATAACCTGCCTAAAGACAACCAGTACCTGTCTGATGAAGATCCTCAGAAATTCATTGCTAAAATGGGTGCTGAAGCCGTGCATGATTTACTTGCAAGGCTTGATTTGGATGAATTAAGCTATAAGCTACGTAATGCTGCCGCTACAGAAACATCTCAACAGCGTAAAGCAGATGCTTTAAAGCGTTTGAGTGTTGTGGAAGCTTTCCGTGACGCAAGCACAAGAATTACTAACCGCCCGGAATGGATGGTAATGCAGTATATTCCTGTAATTCCACCAGAGCTTCGTCCTTTGGTTCCATTGGATGGTGGCCGTTTCGCTTCTTCAGATTTGAATGATTTATATCGTCGTGTAATTATACGTAACAACCGTTTAAAGCGCTTATTGGAGATTAAAGCTCCGGAAGTAATCTTACGTAATGAAAAACGTATGTTACAGGAAGCGGTAGACAGCTTGTTTGATAACAGCCGTAAATCAAATGCTGTAAAAGCAGAAGGTGGACGTGCATTGAAATCACTTTCGGACGTATTAAAAGGTAAACAGGGTCGTTTCCGTCAGAACCTGTTAGGTAAGCGTGTGGATTACTCTGGTCGTTCTGTAATCGTGGTAGGTCCGGAACTGAAAATGCATGAGTGTGGTCTTCCAAAAGATATGGCTGCCGAGCTTTTCAAACCATTTATCATTCGTAAATTAATTGAAAGAGGTATCGTTAAAACAGTAAAATCTGCTAAGAAACTGGTAGATAAAAAAGAAGCTGTTATCTGGGATATCCTCGAAAACATACTGAAAGGGCACCCGGTAATGTTAAACCGAGCCCCAACACTACACCGCTTATCCATCCAGGCATTCCAGCCGCGTTTGGTAGAAGGTAAGGCCATCCAGTTACACCCACTGGTTACTTCAGCATTCAACGCTGACTTCGACGGTGACCAGATGGCGGTTCACGTGCCTTTGAGCAGCGCTGCAATTCTTGAAGCACAATTATTAATGTTGTCTTCTCACAATATCCTTAACCCTCAGAATGGTACGCCAATCACACTTCCTTCACAGGACATGGTGTTAGGATTGTATTACATTACGAAGGGAAAAAGATCTACTGAAACTGAAAAAGTAAAAGGAGAAGGCAAAGCATTTTACAGTACTGAAGAAGTATTAATTGCATACAACGAAAACCAGGTAGACCTACATGCATTCGTTAAAGTGAAGACGAATGTTCGTGAGGCAGGAGTTTTAAAATCAAAATTGATAGAGACAACTGTTGGTCGTGTGTTGTTTAACCAGTTTGTTCCTGTTGAAGTGGGCTTCGTAAATGCACTGGCTACAAAGAAATCACTTCGTGAAATCATTGGTGATATTATTAAAATTACCAACGTACCAAAAACAGCCAAATTCCTTGATGATATTAAGACGCTTGGTTTCCGTATGGCCTTCCGCGGTGGTTTATCGTTTAACGTAAATGACCTTATCATCCCTGAAGTAAGAAATGAATTGCTTGAACAGGCTAAGGTGGAAGTAGAAGAAGTATGGGAAAGCTATAACATGGGTCTTATTACCAATAACGAACGTTATAACCAGGTAATTGATATATGGAGCCGTGTGGATACCCGCATTACAGAAACACTTATCCGCGAAATGGCTACAGACAAACAGGGCTTTAACTCTGTTTATATGATGCTTGACAGTGGTGCCCGTGGTAGTAAACAACAGGTAAAACAGTTGGCTGGTATAAGAGGTCTTATGGCTAAGCCAAGAAAATCAGGCTCTACCGGTTCTGAGATCATTGAAAACCCGATTCTTTCCAACTTTAAAGGTGGATTGAACGTATTGGATTACTTCATCTCTACACACGGTGCCCGCAAGGGTCTTGCGGATACAGCGTTGAAAACGGCTGACGCAGGTTACTTAACACGTCGTCTTGTTGACGTTGCACAGGATGTGGTAATCAGTGAAGAAAATTGTGGAACACTTCGTGGTATTGCGACTTCTGCATTAAAAGATAATGAAGATGTGGTAGAACCGCTGATCGACAGGATATTAGGTCGTACTTCTTTACATGATGTAGTTCATCCGGTTAACGATACTTTACTGGTTGCTGCAGGTGAAGAAATCACTGTAGATGTCGCTAAATCAATTGAAGAAGCTGGCATTGAAACAGTAGAAATTCGTTCTGTATTGACCTGCGAAAGCAAACGCGGTGTTTGTGTTAAATGTTATGGTAAAAACCTTGCAACCGGTTATATAGCTCAAAAGGGTGATGCTGTTGGTATTATTGCAGCGCAATCAATCGGTGAGCCTGGTACACAGTTGACACTTCGTACCTTCCACGTGGGTGGTATCGCTGGTTCATCTTCTGTTGAATCTACTTTAGCAGCAAGGTTTGACGGAACTATACAGTTTGATGGATTACGTTCTGTTACTACTGAAAATAATGAAGGCGACAAGGTACAGGTGGTTATTGGACGTACAGGTGAAGTAAGGATAATGGATTTGAAAAATGATCGTTTACTTATCACTAATAATATTCCTTATGGCGCTGTCCTGAATGTAAAAGATGGACAAAATGTTAAGAAAGGTGATGTGATTTGTACATGGGACCCATTCAATAATGTAGTAGTTGCGGAAATTACGGGTGAAATTAAGTTTGAAAATGTATTGGAGGGTATAACTTTCCGTGAAGAGGCTGATGAACAAACTGGTCACCGCGATAAGGTGGTTATCGAAACGAAAGATAAAACAAAGATCCCTGGACTTGTTGTTGAAGGAAAAGAAATTAAAAATTACAACTTGCCGGTGGGAAGCCGCCTGATTGTTGAAGAAGGGGATAAAGTAAAAGCAGGGCAGGTTATTGTAAAGATTCCAAGAACGATGCGTAAGAGCGGTGATATCACCGGTGGTCTTCCACGTGTTACAGAGTTGTTTGAAGCACGTAATCCAAGCAATCCGGCAGTGGTTTGCGAAATTGATGGTGTAGTTGCTTTTGGTAATGTTAAGCGCGGTAACCGCGAAATCATTGTTGAGGCAAAAGACGGTATCGTTAAAAAGTATCTTGTGCCGCTTACAAGACAGATATTAATCCAGGACGGTGACTTCGTAAAAGCCGGTGCTGCCCTGTCTGATGGTCAGATTTCACCTGCTGATATTCTTTCTATCAAAGGGCCATTTGCTGTACAAGAGTATGTAGTAAATGAAATTCAGGAAGTATATCGTTTACAGGGTGTAAAAATCAATGACAAACACATTGAGGTTATTGTACGTCAGATGATGAAGAAAGTTGAAATAGTGGATGCTGGTGATACCAAATTCCTCGAGGAAGACTTAACAGACCGCTTTGACTTCATTGAAGAGAATGACAGGATATTTGATAAGAAAGTTGTAACAGAACCTGGTGACAGTTCAAAGTTAAGAGCAGGACAAATTGTTACGCTTCGTGAATTAAGAGAGGAAAACTCTGTACTTCGCCGTAACGATAAAAAGCTAGTAGAAATACGTGATGCTGAACCAGCTACAGCGCAACCTGTTCTATTAGGTATTACTAAAGCTTCTCTGGGTGTTCAAAGCTGGATTTCTGCAGCGTCATTCCAGGAAACAACCAAGGTATTAAGCTCTGCTGCTATACAAGGTAAGAGCGATGATATGTTAGGTTTGAAGGAGAATGTAATTACTGGTCACTTAATACCGGCAGGTACTGGTCAGAAAGAATTTGAAAGCATTATTGTAGGAAGCAAGGAAGAATATGAACTTTTATCAACAGCTCGTGAAGCAATGAGCTTTGATGATGATGAGTAATTTTCATTTTATCTTAATTGAATAGTTTTTTAAAGCAGGAAGGGTAAAATCTTCCTGCTTTTTATTTATAAATAAGTTCCTCAAATAAAGTTGCCTGCAAAATAATTGGCTACACACTTATAGCTCATTTTTACACACTTATCAGCTAAACTTACACGACTATCAATTTTTTGATTTTTCTTTTAATCAATACCTATACTTTTAATTTTATTAGTGTTGTATTTATACCCCCTTGAAATTTTTTCGATAAAAATTGGGTATTAGCCAACAGTTGACAGTATTATTCGTATTATATAAAGACGAACCTTTTGTTCGGTCTTTAAAACTAACTTGAGATATGGCAATTAAATTTGCGGAACTAATTACATATTTTATCGGATTGTCCCTAATCCTTGTAGTTTTATTAAGTGCTGAATTAAAAAGTCAGCTTCCTCAAAAGAAAGTTCTCGGCTTTCCAATTAAGCAAATCGGTTACCCGTTTGTGATTTATTTTACGGTGATGATTTTGTGGGGATTAATAAAGTAGAATTCCCGAAACTTATAAATAAAGCTGTGATTGGTAAAGTAAATTGCTAATTTATTTAGTAATTTACATTTTTAAATGGCAGCCTTATGCATTATACTGCAGATCTTCATACCCATTCACATTATGCTGAGGGTACCAGCCCTTCATTAAATTTAGAATCATTATATCAATGGGCTATAGTAAAAGGTATTAACATACTTGGTACTGGGGACCTTACCCATCCTTTATGGATTAAGGAACTTCAGGAAAAGCTTTCGCCATGCGACAATGGGTTGTTTCTCTTGAAAAATCCTCCAAAAGAAACAGCTTTGCCAAGACTTACACCCAAATATACTGATGTACATTTTTGCCTGTCTGGCGAAATCAATTGCGAATATGTTTCCGGAGGTCGGCGGAGAAGAGTTCATCATCTTATTTATTCCCCATCCTTTGAAGTTGCATTACAAATTAATAAGCGTCTGTCCGTATATGGTAATCTTCTTGAAGATGGGCGTCCAACAATTCATTTATCATCCAGAAATTTACTTGAAATACTTTTAGAAATATCCCCCGATGCTTATCTCATTCCCGCTCATGTGTGGACACCGTGGGTTTCAATGTTAGGCTCTGATTGTGGTTATAATAGTGTGGAAGAATGCTTTCAGGATTTAAGCGATTTTATTTTTGCTCTTGAAACAGGTCTTTCTACCGATCCTGCAATGAATAGAAGATGTAGCAAGCTGGATAGGTATACCATGATATCAAATTCAGATGCACATTCATTGACAAATTTGGGCAGAGAGGCTAATTTATTTCAAGCACCTTTTTCTTACTATGACATGTTTGATGCGCTTAAAACCAGCACTGGTTTTGCTGGCACTTTCGAATATTTTCCTGAAGCAGGAAAATATTCCTATGATGGCCATCGTCAATGCAAAATTTCTTTAAGTGTGGCTGAAACACGGCTATATAAAAACAGATGCCCTTCCTGTGGAAAAGCATTGACTATCGGAGCTTTTAACAGGGTAGAGCAACTAGCTGACAGAACCACTGCAACCTGTATCAATGATTCATGTAAATACATAGTACCTCTGCTTCAACTCTTAGCCGAAATATACAATGCATTACCTTCCGGCAAACGCATACAGCAAGCTTATATCAAAGTAATAAATGTTTTTGGTAATGAATTTGATTTACTTCATTCAACACCATTAGCAGATATTCAATCTTATGATCGAAAATTAGCAAAGGCTATTGAATGCATGCGTAATAAAATGATAGATGTTACTCCCGGTTATGATGGCGTTTACGGCAGGTTTAATTTTTCAATTGAAGATAAATCGTTACTTACTCAATTATCTATGTTTTGAATTTGTTCAGAAGAATAGAAAATCGTTAAAATTTAATATGCCCTTTTTAACAATTTTGTTTTTCGGAATACTTCTAACTTTCCAACCCTAAAATTTTTGCATGAACAAAGCGTTAATTGGGCTCAATATTATTTTGTTACTGGCTGTAGGAGTTCTTTACTATCTCTACTATCGTTACACCAACCAGGATGTTCATACAGTGCAGGAAACAAAAACGGCAGCTTCAACACCTTTTAAAATTGCCTATTTTGAAATGGACTCTCTTGAGCATCAGTACGACTACCTGAAAGAAGTTAATACATACTTGCGCAGCATTGATGAAAAAAACGGTAAGTCTTTACGGCTACAGCAGGAAGCATTTCAAAATAAGTTGAAGGAATATCAACAAAGAGGGCCCTCATTGAGCCAGGCGCAGCAAAGTCAGTATGAGCAGGAGCTAACACAAATGCGCAATAAACTGCAAAGTGACCAGGAAGAAAAAAGCCAGGAAATGAACGCGGAAAGCATTCGCAAATTACAAGAGGTTAAAACAAGGATTCGCAGTTTTCTAAAAGGGTACTGTAAAGAAAAAGGGTATGCTTATGTATTTGCATCAAGTGATGAAGATTATTTTTATTATAAAGACACATTGCGCGATGTAACAAAAGATGTTATCAGGCTTTTAAATGATGATTATAAAAAAACAAAACAGAACTAAAGCATACATCTTAATAATTACAATGTCAAAAGAATAGATAAGAGCGAAGTTGCCGAATATCACTCATTGAATCATATCTTTTACTATCTTCAAAATCCTGTATTGTAATGCAGGATTTTTTATTTAAAAGTATTAATAAAATTATGTCGCAAACCTCTACTACGTTTAAACCCACACTTGGATTACTTGACGCTACTATGATTGTTGCCGGAAGCATGATAGGTTCCGGTATTTTTATTGTTAGTGCAGATATGTTGAAAGATTTGGGCTCTGCCGGGTGGCTCATTTTTGCATGGGTTCTTACAGGCTTTATGACACTTACGGCTGCATTAAGTTATGGTGAGCTTAGCGCCATGTTTCCAAAAGCCGGAGGACAATATGTTTATCTAAAAGAAGCCTATAACCCTTTGGTTGGTTTCCTGTACGGCTGGAGTTTTTTTGCTGTTATACAAACAGGTACCATTGCTGCGGTAGGTGTTGCGTTCAGTAAATTCGCGGCATATATTATCCCTGGTCTAAGTGATAAAAATATCATTGCTGATTTGGGATTTATAAAAATTTCCGCTGCCCAGGTAGTTTCCATCGTACTTATTATTTTCTTAAGTTATACGAATACAAGAGGAGTGAAGGAAGGTAAAATAATCCAGAATTTTTTTACATCAACAAAACTATTGGCTCTTTTTGGATTGATAATAGCAGGTTTTGTTGCATTCAATAAAGATGTATGGAATGCTAACTGGTCAAATGCCTGGACAATGCTAACACATTCGTCAAGATTAGGTAATGGTGAAGCATCGCCTTCCTGGCATCAGGTTGCAGGCTTTGCAATGTTTGGTGCAACAGCTTCAGCCCTGGTTGGTTCAATATTCAGCAGCGATTCCTGGAACAACGTAACTTTTATTGCAGGAGAAATAAAAAATCCTCAACGTAATATCGGCCTTAGTCTTTTTCTTGGAACGCTGATAGTAACGATTATCTATGTTGCCTGTAACGTCATGTATTTATCTGTATTGCCCGTTAATGATATTGCATTCGCACCGGAAAACAGGGTAGCGGTAGCCGCTGCTAAAGTTATTTTTGGTGATGCCGGAACAACTATCATTGCTGTGCTGATAATGATATCTACTTTCGGATGTAATAATGGATTAATACTTGCAGGAGCCAGGGTTTATTATACAATGGCTAAAGACGGATTGTTTTTTAGGAAAACAGCTGAGCTTAATAAAGCATCAGTACCAGCCTATGGTTTATGGGTGCAATGCTTTGTTGCCGGATTGCTGTGTCTTAGCGGAAAATATGGTGATTTACTTGATTATGTTTCTTTCGTTGTGATGATATTTTACATTCTTACAATTGCCGGCATTTTTATATTAAGAAAAAAAATGCCTGATGTTCCAAGACCTTATAAGGCATTTGGCTATCCTGTACTTCCGTTCATTTACATTTTGCTTGCTACGGCATTTTGCGTTTCTCTTATTGTTTATAAAACAAATTATGCCTTGTTTGGATTAATTATTGTGTTGATTGGTATCCCGATTTATTACATTGCGCTCGCAAATAAAAAGGCTTCTGTTGAAGCAGGGTAAATTAATTTAAGAACATGGCTGATTTCAAGAAACTTTTTGAAGATCTATCCAAAATTAAAGTAGTAGTTATTGGAGATGTAATACTGGATACTTACTGGTGGGGCAAAGTGGAAAGAATTTCTCCGGAGGCACCAGTACCTGTTGTTGCATTAAATAAGAAAGAGCAGCGTATTGGTGGAGCTGGTAATGTGGCCTTAAACACAGCATCGTTACATGCAGAAACCACATTGTTCTCTGTAGTGGGAGACGATAGCGATGCAGACGCTTTGATAGGACTTTTACAGGATGCCCATATTGATACCAAGTATATTATTAAAAGCACCAGCCGCATAACAACCAATAAGACCCGCATAATGAGTCGCAACCAGCAAATGATGCGGCTTGATGCAGAACTGACAGCAGATATAAACAGGGAAGATGAAGAAGCTTTATTGCAGAATTTCAAAAATTTTGTAAAGCGTTATCAGCCATCCGTCGTAATTTTTGAAGACTATAATAAGGGTGTGTTAACTGAGTCACTTATTGAGAAAGTGATAACTGTTTGTAAAGAAAATAATATTGTAACGACAGTAGATCCTAAAAGAAAAAATTTCTTCGCCTATAAGCAGGTGGATATTTTTAAACCAAACCTGAAGGAAGTAAAAGAAGGGTTAAACCTCTTGTCAGAAACAATCAATATTGATACGTTAAAGCAAATTCATGATGAATTGCATAATAAGCTTTCTCACAAAATTTCTTTGATAACATTGTCTGAAAAAGGGGTTTTCTTTCAAAAAGGATCTGGGGCAAAACTTATTCCTTCACACTTAAGAAATATTGCTGATGTAAGTGGCGCAGGCGATACAGTAATAGCTGTTGCTTCTCTTATATATGCGGCAACTAAAGACATAAGACTTGCGACAGAGGCGGCAAATATTGCAGGCGGACTTGTGTGTGAAGAAGTAGGCACCGCTGCTATTAACCGTGAAAAATTATTACACGAATGTGATGTATTGCTTAGCCGCCTATAAACAACCTTTGCTTGTTTTAAAGTGGTTAACTATTACCTTTAGTAGCTTTTATCTGCGATTTTAATTCGGGTGCAATAGAACAATATATTCAGGCACAGGTTTTATATTATTCATTAAAAGAAATCTCATTGCAAATCTTTCAGACAGCAGGTTTAATTGTTCGCCAGTTTAATATGGATGATGCGGATATTTTTTACCTCATCAACAGTAATGAGAATGTGATGAGATACATAAGGCCCGTTAAAACAAGACAGCAGTCAGATATTTTTCTTGAAGAAAACATAAAACTCTACTCCAAAAAAACGGGTACGGGAAGATGGGCAGTGCAAGACATTGATAGTGGTAATGTTATTGGGATGTTTTCATTGCTGCCGGTGGATGGCAACCCCGGTAAATTGCATATTGGTTATGCCTTGCTGCCTTCCTATTGGGGTAAGGGGTACGCAACAATACTTTTAAAGCAGGGAGTAAATTTCTTTTTTAGTCAGTACGCCGGTACAACGTTATACGCCATCACAAGAAGCGAAAATGTAGCTTCTGAAAAAGTATTACAGAAATGTGGCTTTATATTAATGAATTCATTCGGCGAAAGCGAAAACCTTTGGGCACTTGCAAAAAATGCCTGGCTAAAAGTTACCTGATAAGTTATGACCTTAAAGAATAACATCACTCAAAAATTACAAATACAATACCCGGTAATACAGGCACCAATGCTTGGTGTATCAACACCTGCAATGGCTGCAGAAATTTCAAAAACAGGAGGCCTCGGTTCATTACCGGTAGGCGGCTTATCACCAGAAGCCACAATTGAATTAATACGAAAAACAAAAAGTTTGACGGATAAACCTTTTGCTGTTAACCTTTTTGTGCATGAAGTTCCGTCGTATGAGGAGAGTGCTATTGAGCTTATGAGGCAGTTTATTATCAACCTTGCTAAAAAGAGGGGCTACCCTCTTACTGAAAATGATTTATCTGATTTTAAATTTTATAACTATCGCGACCAACTGGAAATCCTGATAAAAGAGAACATAAGAATCATAAGCTTTACTTTCGGCTGTCTTGATAAGAAAAGCATTGAGTATTTAAAAACGAACGACTGCATATTGATTGGAACAGCAACATGCGTGGAAGAGGCTATGATTTTAAAAGAACACGGGATTGATTTAATAACGGCCCAGGGTATTGAGGCAGGAGGTCACAGAGGTACATTTATTGAAAGCACATCGCTGCCACAGGTGGGGCTTTTTGCTTTATTGCCACAGATTATTAAACAAACGCAATTACCCGTTATTGCTGCTGGCGGTATTAATAGCCCGGCCACAATTAAAGCGGCTTTTGAGCTTGGCGCAGAAGCCGTGCAAATTGGGTCTGCTTTTATAGATAGTGAAGAAAGTGAGGCAATTGAATCTTACAGGCATTTGTTGGTGAAGGCGAAGGATACTGATACCGTTTTAACCAGGGCTATATCAGGAAGATGGGCCAGGGGATTTGAAAATGAATTGATAAAAGCGATTGAAAATTCAGGATTAGCTATACCTCCTTACCCGGTACAAAATAGTTTTACAACAAAGCTTAGAAAGTTAGCACAACAGGCAAATGATTATGAATATACAACGCTGTGGGCGGGCCAGTCTTCTAATTCAACAGAAACAAAAAAGTCAAGGGATATTTTTGAAAGGTTACTACAGGGTATCATTTAATTAACACCCTTTGATAATTTAATGAAGCATAATGATAACAAATTAAATGATCCAATAACTGCTGTTGAAGCAGAAAAGAAATTTGGGCGGATTTATCTTCCCGAGTTGGATGGATTAAGATTCTTTGCATTCCTCCTTGTATTTATTCATCATAATATTTTGTTTTCGCAAATACCGTATTTATTTATTTTAAAGTTGAATGGATGGATAGGTGTTGACCTGTTCTTTGTTCTGTCTGCTTTTTTGTTTACTAAACTTTTAATAGCGGAGTACCAGAAAACTGGTGCAATAAGTTTCAAAAAATTTTATATCAGGCGTATTTTTCGCATCTGGCCATTATACTTTTTCTTTATAAGTTTGGCAACTGTTGACTACGTTTTTGTGCAGGGCCAATCAATAACCAAATATATATTTATACGTCTTGTAGGGTTATTTACCTTCTCTGATAACGTAATGGCTGCTGTGAATGATTATCATCCCATACCTTACCTTGCACATCTCTGGACGATTGATTATGAAGAGCAGTTTTATATTTTTATACCACTTATAATTCTGTTGTTGGTTCGCTCATCTTTTAAAAGAAAAATGCGGTTATTAATATTATCGGTTGTTCTGTTAAATATCACAAGAATTATTTTTATTGTTAATCATGTGCCTCGTCCGGCAATATGGGTTTTACCTGTTACTCATTTTGAGTCAATCATTATGGGTATTGTTATAGGCTTTGGTGGTATGGAATTTTTATCCAAAAGAATTCATCCATTAATAATTGGTTTTGCAGGGATTGTTTTTTTTCTTTTACTAAGGACGCTTCCAAAATTAGATGTGATTTCATACCAGCTTATAATTTCTTATTTTTTGATTGGCCTGTCAAGCTCTTGCATATTGATAGCGGTATTGAATTCTGATTTATTAAAAAGATTTTTTTCTAAACAGCTATTTGTGTTTTTAGGCAAACGATCTTATGGGCTTTATGTCTATCATTTATTGGGTAATTTGATAGCAGGCAATATGGCCAGATTATTTCCAGGAGTGCCATCAGGTGCCCTGGCATTATTTCTTTATTCTTTATTTATTACGATAATAATGTCAATCATCTCTTATAAAATTATTGAAGCACCTTTTTTGAGATGGAAGAAAAAGTTTGAAGTGATTGTATCACGACCGGTTTAAGATGTTTCTTACAAGATTACAACAGCTAATTGTCGAATAAAATTTTTACAAGCTGGGTACCTGAAAAACAAACGGTAATCTCCCTTAAAGATTTTTTCTCCTGGAAAATTATTTCTGTTTCGTCGTCTTTAGCAAAAATGGAAAGGCATTTAAAATGATTGTGCCATGAAGAAAAATCAGCTTTGTTGTAGGCCTGCTTTAATGCGTTATTTATAACGGGTTCAAAGCTAAACTGGTTGCTTAGAAAATCAATCAGTAACAACCGTCCCTGATTGCTTAAATGAGTTTTTGTTCCATATACAAATAAGGAGACAGTTGTGTCAAGAAAATTAATTTCTCCTTGCCAGATTACACTGCCCCCCGTTACCTGTGAGACAGTCAGGGGGCCGAAAATATCATCCTGTAGTATTACTTTTTTTTCTTTAAAGAGAATGCTTAAAAATTCCATTATAATAGGGTTTGGATAAAGTAGTTGAAAAACTGTTGAGGCAGATAATAATTGTATTATGAATTGCAATCATTGAACTAATTCAATGATTATACGAGACTTCATAACTGCCTGATGCATGTTTGCCATTGAGTAAAATTTTATAATCATTGCCGTCATTGTTGTTAATCATTATAGAGTCTGATGCCATGCTTGTAATTTCCTTATCTGCAATTATTGCCGTAGATGAACTTATTTTAAGATTAATTGAACCACTCTTTAGATTTACATTGTACTTAAGCCAAAAAGGTTTCTTGTCAGGTAAAGAAAATTTATAGTCTTGTTTGCCATTAAACTCATCAAAAGTTGCGGATTTGCTTCCTGGATTGTCATTGCCGCTGAAATTGCGGGAAACACTGCAGGCACACAGGGATACGATTAAAAATAAAAGCAGCATTTTCATATTAGCCGGTTTGGTATAATGAAGGTAAATGTTTTGAGTGATAGTTAAGCGTACTCAGGGAACACACTCCACTGCAAACTTTGAAAATGTTTATTCTATATCAAAAGAGATGCTTTTACAATGGCACTTATTCGGCTATCACATACTCATAAATTGCCTTTTGCGATTGTACAACAGGTGAGCCGTCGCCGTTTACAGGAATATTTTCAAGCCTGTCGTTTAATTTTACAGCCTGCACATTATCGCTTAACTGCAAATGGATAATGTCAATTAATTGTTGCTTAATATTTTCATCAAGGATAGGAAAACATACTTCAATACGGCGATAAACATTTCTGTTCATCCAGTCTGAACTGCCCATAAACACTTCCGTATTGGAGTCGTTGTTAAAAATAAAGACGCGGCCATGTTCGAGATAACGGTCCACAATCCTGGTTATCGTGATATTTTCACTCATGCCCGGAACACCTGGAATAAGACAGCAGATGCTTCTAACAATCAACTGTATTTTTACACCGGCATTTGAGGCATCATACAGTTTAGCAATAAGAACTTTTTCTTCAAGATTATTTAGTTTGATGATGATGCCCGATGGTTTGCCCTGTTTAGCATTTTCAATCTCCCTGTCAATCAGCGCTAAAAATTTTTGTTGAAGATTAAATTGAGCAACCAGCAATTGATTAAACTGAAGCGAAGGAAATTTCTCTGCATGCTGGCGATAACTTAAAAAGATAAAAAGCAGTTCAAGCTCGCTTACCAGTTTTTTGTTTGATGTAAAGAGAATGTGATCTGTATAAAACCTTGCAGTACTTTCATTAAAATTGCCGGTAGCAAGTATTGCTATATAATCCATCCGCTCATTTCTTCTACGCTTTATCAAACCAATTTTAGCATGTACTTTCAGGCCCGGAATGCTGTAAATAATTTTTACACCGGCGGCTTTCATTCTCTTGCCCCACTTTAAATTATTTGCTTCATCAAAGCGTGCCTTCAACTCAACAAATACCGTTACCTTTTTGCCGTTTCTTGCTGCACTCATTAAAGCATTCGCAATTTTAGAGTCATTTGCAACGCGATATAAGGTTACATAAATTTCTTCGGTATCGGCATCTATAGATGCTTCGCTAAAAAACCTTAATACAGGATTATAACTATTGTAAGGTACATGCAGTATAATATCACGCTGCAGAATTGTATCCAGCAGGCTGTCGTTTATATCAATCGCTTTGGTTGGTATAGCGGGCCAGGAGGGGTAAGATAAATCTTTATAACCACCAAGCGGTAAAGAAGAGAGATCTTTAAGATTATGATAGCTGCCACCTTCAACAATATTGGCAGATGTAATGCCTAATGTTTGCATCAATGTATAAATAATACGTGCCTGTGCGCCTGGTTCATACAAAAATCTTGTGGCAAAACCAGCGTCTCTTTTTTCAAGTTGCTTTTCAATTTTATCTGCAAGGTCACCGCTGTATTCATCCTGTAAATCAAGTTCTGCATCTCTCGTTATTTTGAAACTAAAACTTCCTTCAGCTGCATACCCTTTAAAAACCTTATCAAGATTCATTTTTAATACATCATCCAAAAAAAGAACATACTGAATGCCACTATGCGTAATGCTGAAAAATCTTGATAAGTTATCTGACGGAATATTTAGAATAGCAACATGCTCTTTACTGTTTTTGTCTCTTAATATTACCAGCAGGTAAAGTTTATTATTTTCAGGAAAGAATTTCTGGTCATAATCCTGTAGCAACAAAGGCTGTAAAAAACAAAGAACCTGTGTGTAAAAGTATTCGGTCATTGCCGCTTTTAACTCAGAAGGTATAGGCTCTTTATAAATAAGATGAATGTTCTTTTCTTTTAGCTTAGGCAGGATATCATTGCGCAGAATACTTCCGAAGTTGTTTTGTTGTTCAGTAATTATTTTGTTGGCTTCATTCAGTTCTTCATTACTGTGGTGATGCACTTCGTCTGTTTTCTTTTTTACCTGCGATATTGCCATTAAGGTAGGTATGCGAACACGATAAAATTCATCCAGGTTAGAAGAATAGATAGAGAGGAATTTAATTCTTTCAAACAAGGGAACATTTTCATTTGCCGCTTCGTGCAGAACCCTTCCGTTAAAACCTAACCAGCTTAAATCTCTTGAATAAAATGAATACATCAGTTATGCTTCTTTATATGTAATTACTGCAATTAAAAATGCAATCACAGAAACGATAATGCCAAACATGAAAATGTTGTATCCTTTACGCAGCAGCTTATATTTTTTCCCCAATACAACACCTTGCGCGTATACGTCACGTATAAGGCTGCCATATAAAAACTCATAATCATCCATTACCTGTCTCATTCCCCATGCGTACTCTTCAAGGCTCATTTTATAAAAATTACCGAAGAATAAAAGGTTTACATTTTTTTCTTCGATTGCTTCTCTTGTAAATCTTCCTGATGGTATTGTGGGCCTTGTTGCAAGTATGGCAAACACCATAGTAATAACGCTTGTAGCAACCAGTAAAAAGGCGGGGATGGTAAGGTGCGGATATTCATCAAGCTTGCGCAACAGCATACTCAACAATACGGAGATAATGATGGAGTTTACCGTTAAAAGAAGATGTGCCTTGTTATCTGCCATATCACTTAACCGCTGATGATTGGTAGATGAAATGCGAAACATAGTCTCTATACCGCGGTCTGTTTTTACCGGTGTTTTTTTATCTTTCTTTTTATGTTCTTCTTTCTCTTTCGCAGGCTTTTCTACCGGGTTATCAGTTACGGCAACTGTATTTGTCGTCTTCTCTTTTTCTTCGGACTTTTTTAAAAGCTTTTCCAGGTTTTCACTTTTTGTTTTATCCAGCAAGAGCTTTGCATAATCTGTATTAAAGTGATGGCTCTCTAAAAAAGTAATAGTGCTTTTACGCCAGTCATTTTTATCAATTGTAATGTCTTTGGTTATTTCTGTTTCCTTGCGCATAAGCTTATTCCTTTCGCCAAACTCATCTGTACCAAAGTGAAAAAGATCTGCATCACAAACAATTTGTTCAAGTAAATTTTGTGGTTGTTGCGGTATTTTGGTTGCCAGTATGCAGCCTTTTACCTGGTTGATAGTTGCTTCATCTACTTCAAGCTGGGTAAGAAATTCCTGTGCAAGCTCTGCACTTCTGCTTTCGTGCCCTTTCGCTTCTGCAACATAATAACCGAGATCATGAAAATATGCAGCGGTAACTGTTACAAAAAAATCATGATCACTTAATTGATAATGATTTGAAATTTGCGTGGCTGCATTTACCACAGCTTTTGTATGTTCGCTGTTGTGATAAACAATTTTGGGGTTGGTGTGATTAGCGTAAAACTGGTCGATATAATCTTTAACACGCTTGATAAGCAACTGGTAATTCATACACAACGATGATTAGGCGTTTATAATAGTAATTTTATAAATTTACTTAACATGAAAAACAAAATATTTAGCGGCCCATCTTTTTTGCTTATCATGCTTTTATCGTCCTGCCAGGCGGTGTCTTTCAAAAGCCCTGCCGGATACAATTTAAAGGAACCGCAAATAACAACATTAAAAGAATCTTTACACGAAATATCCGGAATTAGTTTTTTAAATACTAATGACGATACCCTTTATGCCATTAATGATGAAGACGGAAAGTTATTTTATTTCACGCTCCAAAATAAAAAGCCATCTACAGTAAAGTTTGGCAAGCCAGGTGATTACGAAGACTTAGCCATTGTTGAAAATACAGTAATAGTTTTAAAAAGTGATGGCGACTTACACGCTTTTCCTGTACAAAGCGTGCTTAATGAAAAAATAGATAGCCCTGCTATTACCAAAGGTGCTATACCCAAAAATGAATACGAAGGCCTTTTTGCAGATTCTACCGGCAAGTTGTATGTTCTCTGTAAGAATTGCCAGGGCGATAAACCTTCACTGGCAATAAAAGTGTACAGCCTTTTAAAAAATTCAAATGGAACTTATACATCAGATTCTATCCTGCATATAGATGTAACTGCAATAAAAAACTTGCTTAAAGAAGATAAGCTAAGCTTTCACCCATCTGCATTTGCCATTCACCCAATTACAAAAGAATGGTATATTTTATCTTCTGTAAATAAGATATTAGTAATTGCAGACAAAGATTTTAAGGTAAAGGAAGCATACAGGCTTAAACCCAATCTCTTCAGGCAACCAGAAGGCATTGCGTTCGATAGGGCCGGCAATATGTATGTTTCTAACGAAGGCCGCGATGAAGATGCTGATATACTTTTTTTCAAGTACAACAAACCTGTACAATAAGAATGTTTGATGTCTTTTTAAAGAACCGCAGCAAATATTTTTTGATACTCTGCTTCTTTAAATCCAACAGCAATAATCTTGTCATTTAATTCAATCACCGGTCTTTTAATAATGCTGGTGTTTTCTTTTAAAACAGGTAAAGCCGTTTTTTCATTTACAACTTTGGCTTGTGCGGCTTCGCCAAGTTCTTTCCATACGGTACTTTTTTTATTAAAGATGGTTTCCCAACCTACTTGCTTGCTCCATGCTTTTAATTTATCTGTACTAATGCCTTCTTTTTTGTAATCATGAAAGCTGTATTCAATTTTATTTTTATTCAGCCAGTCGAGCGTTTTCTTTATCGTATCACAATTGGGAATGCCATATACAACGTACATAAAAAAAATTTGCGCAAATGTAACGGGTATTGCAATAAATGATTTTCTTTCTTTAATTACCCGAAGGTTATAGACTTTTTAATAGCCACGGATGAAATCATTGGACAAGGAAGATGATACAATAGCCAACCTTTTCAGGCTTTTTTGAATCCGGGTTAAATCCTTAACTAAACAACATTGTATTTCCACTCATCAAAAAATTGCAGCATCACAATTTATTCATTCGCTATTTTTAAGTTTCGTTTCTATACTTCCTCTTATTATTCATTAAATACTAATTTATTATTCATGAAGAAGAATGCTGTTCTTTTTATCTGCGGCCTTGTTTCGTTTGTGCAGCTTCATGCGCAAATTGATGCGGGCCTTTTCCGTTTTCCGGATGTATCGCAAACGCAGATTGTATTTACATACGCCAATGATATCTGGATTATGCCCAAAGAAGGCGGCACTGCTGTTAAACTAAGCTCTCCTCCAGGTGTAGAAAGTTTTCCTAAGTTTTCCCCGGACGGAAAAAGCATTGCTTTCACCGGTAATTATGATGGCAATAAAGATGTGTACGTAATTCCATCATCAGGCGGTGTGCCTTTGCGACTGACTGAGCATGGTTACAGCGATCGTGTTGTTGACTGGACCAATGATGGTAAAAATATTTTATTCGCCTCTATTCGCGAAAGTGGTAAAGAAAGATTTAATCAGTTTTATACTGTACCGGCCACAGGTGGTGCTGATAGCAAGCTGCCGTTGGCTTATGCTGAATTTGGCTCTTACTCGCCGGATGGCAAACAAATGGCACTTACTTTCCGTTCACAGGTTTTTCGTAACTGGAAAAGATATCGTGGTGGCTGGAAAGCTGATATTCATGTTTTCGATTTTGCCAATCAAACTTCTCAAAATATTTCTGCATCAGACAATACAGGCGATGAGTTTCCTATGTGGCATGATAACTACATCTATTTTTTATCAGACCGCGGGGCAGACCTGCGCATGAATATCTGGCGATACAATACAGGCACCAAAGCATTTGAACAGGTTACTCATTTTAAAGATTATGATATTCATTTCCCTTCTCTTGGCCCACAGGAAATTGTATTTGAAGCAGGTGGAAAGCTATACCTTCTCGAATTATCATCACAGCAATTAAAAGAGGTAAAAGTGAATGTTGTTACTGATGAAACAGCATTAAAACCAAAAAATGAAAGCGTTGAAAAATATATACAGCATGCGGGCATAAGTCCTGATGGTAGCCGTGTATTGATAGAAGCGAGGGGAGAAGTATTTTCATTGCCTGCAGAAAATGGTTACGTAAAAAATCTTACAAGAACACCGGGTGAAGCAGAGCGCTATCCCGCATGGTCGCCAGATGGAAAATCTATTGCTTACTGGAGTGATCAGTCAGGTGAATATGAACTATGGATTATGCAGCCTGGTAAAGAAAGTTCAGCAAAAAAATTGACCAATTATGGCGCCGGTTTCAGGTATGCCTTAACATGGTCGCCCGATAGCAAAAAAATTGCTTTTATTGATAAAGCAATGAAGATAAAAGTGTATGATGTTACCACTAATCAAACAACTGATGTTGATAAAGCACTGAGATATAGTCATGGCAACCTTGAAGGTTTTACCTGCAACTGGTCATCAGACAGCCGTTGGCTTGCCTATAGCCGCGACCTCGAAAATTATCACAACGCAATTTATATCTATGATTATAAGAATAAAAAAACACAACAGATAACCAATGGGTATTACCAGTGCACTAATCCTGTGTTTGATGCAGAAGGCAAGTATCTCTTCTTCTTCACATCGCAATCATTCAATCCATCTTACAGTGATATAGATAATTCTTTCATTTATGCCAACTCAACACAAATTGCTGCTGTAAGCTTAAAGAAAACCACGCAATCTGTTTTATATCCTAAAAACGACACAGTAAGTATTAAGAAAGATGATGAACAAAAAGAAGAAAAGAAAGCAGATGATAAAAAGAAAGATAAAAAAGACAGCAGCGATAAAAAGGTAGATGATAAAGCTGTTGCAATAGATTTTGATGGGCTTGAATCACGCATGGTTATACTTCCTGCACCGGCGGGCAATTATGGCAACTTATCCAGTGTAAAAGGAAAATTGATTTATATAAAATATCCAAACACAGGCTCAGGTGAATTTAAAGGCATACTTAAGTATTACGATATTGAAGAAAGGGAAGACAAAACAATTCTGCAGGCTGCTGATAATTATATTTTATCAGCCAATGGAGAAAAACTGCTTGTTCAAAACGGCAATACGTGGGATGTGATAAAACCTGCAGAGAATCAAAAAATGGATAAACCATTGCGGTTAGCTGAAATGCAGATGCTGGTAGATCCTGTTAAAGAATGGAAGCAAATTTTTACTGATGTGTGGAGGCTTGAGCGTGATTATTTCTATGATCCCAACATGCATGGCGTAGACTGGAATTTAGTAAAGCAACGATACCTTAAAATGCTGACCGGAGCCATGACAAGGGAAGAAGTAAATTTTATTCTTGGTGAAATGATTGGCGAGTTAAATGCATCTCACACTTATTATGGCGGAGGCGATCTGGACAATGAAAAGTTTGAAAGTGTAGGTTACCTGGGGGTTGATTGGCAGGCTGAAGGAAGCTATTATAAAATCAAAAAGATTATTCGTGGTGCAGCCTGGGATGCCGAAGTGCGTTCGCCACTTGATGCGCCTGGTATTGATATTAAAGAAGGTAATTACATTCTTGCTGTTAATGGCGTGCCTCTTACAACAGAGAAAGAACCATTCGCTGCTTTTCAAAACCTGGCGAGTAAAACAGTAGAGTTAACTTATAATACAACGCCTGCATGGAACGGAGCCAAAACGGCCATCGTTCAAACCATGAGTGATGAATATCGCCTGCGCAACCTTGCGTGGATAGAAAGCAACCGCAAAAGGGTAGAAGAGGCGACCAACGGCGATGCGGGTTATATTTTTGTGCCAAGCACCGGTGTTGATGGGCAGAATGAATTAATAAGACAGTTTAATGCACAATGGGATAAAAAATCTTTGGTGATAGATGAACGTTTCAATAATGGCGGACAAATTCCAGATCGCTTTATAGAAATGCTTAATCGTACTCCGCTTGCATTTTGGGCCATTAGAGATGGCGATAAATGGCCATGGCCACCTTACGCACATTTTGGTCCGAAAGTGATGCTTATTAATGGCTGGAGCGGCTCTGGCGGCGATGCGTTTCCTGATTACTTCCGTAAGAAAGGTCTTGGCCCTTTAATTGGTGCAAGAACGTGGGGCGGCCTGATTGGCATTAGCGGCGCGCCTGATTTAATTGATGGCGGAGGTATTACTGTTCCATCCTTTCGTATGTATAACCCTGATGGAACATGGTTTAAAGAAGGGCACGGTGTAGACCCCGATATTGCTGTAGATGAAGACCTGGGTTCTATGGCCAAAGGTGTGGACCCGCAACTTGAACGTGCCATTACAGAAATTAAATCACTGCTGAAGAGCAAAGGCTTTAATGCGCCTAATCCACCATCTTACGAGAAGCGTTAGTTGTAATAGTTTATGGTTTATAGTTTGTGGTTTGTAGTGGAAGAAAAAAGCAGTGGCAACCAACTACAAACTATAAACCACCAACTACAAACTTTCTCCATGTATATAAACAAAAAACAGGGCTTCATATTTATGGGCCCTGTTTTTGCAATGTCAGTTCAGTTACAATTATATCTTCTTAACGTTAACTGCGTTTAAACCTTTCTTACCTTCTTTTACGTCAAATTCAACCTTGTCGCCTTCTGTAATTTGGTCAATCAAACCACTGGCATGTACGAAAGTTTCTTTGTTGGAATCATCGTGTTTAATAAAACCGAATCCTTTTTCAGTATTAAAAAACTTAACGGTTCCTTGATTTTGTGTACTCATTGTAATTGTTATTGATAAATAAAATGAGCGCGAAGATAATATAAATAAATGGGATGACCCGTTTGCGTTGAAACAACAGGTTTTTTAACATGATTGTAATCATTTCCAGAACTTTTGGGAAGCCGTTTGGGTTCTTTTTTTAATACCGGCTATGGCGCTCTATGGTTCCGTATCCCGATTCGCTGATGCTTTCGGGACAAGCTGTACGAGATTGCGTTACAATCGCTTCATTGTTTGTACTAATGGCATCTATTATCGCGAACGGTTGCTTACTTAGGCTAAAGCCAGCATGCTGTGTTTTTATAACCCAAGACTTAAGTCTTGGGTTAATGACGAAAGCGTTAACAATGGCTTTAGCCAAAGCATTATTCTTATTTTAACCTATCGGTAGTTGTCTCACCTACTGAAACAAGTTATTCTCTCTTGCCGTTGAAGATGTTCCCAGTCAAAATTTGTATTCAATAGTAATTTCGGGTGGTAAGACGCCACCTGATAGAGAAAAATCAACTCAGGCAATTTCTAATTCTTTGGACAATATCGTTTAGTTAAGCGCAAACCTGATTCTAAAGCCTGAAAGGCTTTAATTCAAATAGCTCCGGTTGCAAACCGGAGTTGTAATCAGCAATGGCATACAACC
>Ga0105237_10002525_pt1 | contig 22672 bp, 16 predicted proteins | sample KBSC24metaG_FD_81520 | JGI IMG/M metagenome (GOLD analysis project Ga0105237, IMG submission 81520) | Corn rhizosphere microbial communities from Kellogg Biological Station, Michigan, USA - KBS C2-4 metaG | ecosystem: Host-associated > Plants > Roots > Rhizosphere > Soil | place: Michigan, USA...
AGTTGATGGATGATGCTTGGTGATTTAGGAAGTGCGTCGATCAGCGCAAATGTCGTGAAACATCTTGGGATGGTCATGTCGCGAAAAAGATGAAATCTTTTGAGGGCGCGCTTATACGTCGTGCCGACGTCGCTTGTTTGGTGTAAATGGATTGCCGCTATGGCGATCTACCATTTCTCGGCCAAGATCATCAGCCGCGCCAGCGGATCGTCGGCGCTCGCCGCTGCCGCCTATCGCTCCGCCTCGCGGCTCCACGACCAGCGGCTCGATCGCCACCACGACTTCTCGAACAAGGCCGGCGTCGTGCATTCCGAAGTGCTGCTGCCGGACGGCGCGCCGGAGCATCTCGCCGATCGGGAGCGACTGTGGAATGCCGTCGAAGCGGTCGAGCTGCGCAAGGACGCGCAGCTTGCCCGCGAGATCGAATTCGCGATCCCGCGCGAGCTGAATCAGGCCGAGGGCATTCGGCTCGCGCGGGAGTTCGTCCAGGCAGAATTCGTGGACCGCGGCATGGTCGCCGATCTCAATGTGCATTGGGACATTGGCGCCGATGGCGAGGCCAAGCCGCATGCGCACGTGATGCTGGCGTTGCGCGAGGTAGATGCCGAAGGCTTCGGCAAGAAGAACCGCGACTGGAACGCTACCTCCCTTCTCGAGAAATGGCGCGAGCACTGGGCCGAGCACGTCAACGCTCGGCTGGCTGAACTGGATATCGACGCACGCGTCGATCATCGCTCCCTGGGGGGGCAGGGGATCGACCTCGAACCGCAGCACAAGATCGGCCCGGCAGCGGCACGGATGGCCGAGCAGGGGCTCGCCTCCGAGCGCTTGGAAGAACATCACGACATCGCGCGCGCCAATGGCGAAAAGCTGCTCGCCAACCCGGCGCTGGCGCTCGACGCGATCACCCGCACCCAAGCGACGTTCACCACGCGCGATCTGGCGATGTTCGTGCATCGCCATAGCGAAGGCAAAGAGCAGTTCGACCAGGTTATGGCGGCAGTGCGCGCGGCGCCCGAGCTGGTGAAACTGGGCAAAGACGGACGCGGCGAAGACCGCTTCACCAGCCGTGACATGATCGAGACCGAAGCACGGCTGGAGGGCGCGACCGTGAAGCTGGACGCCAGTCGCGGGCACGGCGTGGACGAGCGGCATCGCAAGTTCGCGCTGGCGCGCGCCGAGATGCGCGAACTGGTCCTGTCGAGCGAGCAGCGCAGTGCGTTTGATCATGTCACCAGCGGCAGGGATCTGGGCGCGGTGGTCGGCTATGCCGGTACCGGCAAATCCGCGATGCTCGGTGTTGCGCGCGAAGCTTGGGAAAGTGCCGGCTATCAGGTGCAGGGCTTGGCGCTGTCCGGGATCGCCGCCGAGAATCTCGAAAGCGGCTCGGGCATCACGTCTCGCACGATCGCCAGCATCGAGCATCAATGGGCACAGGGCCGCGAACTGCTGACCGACCGGTCGATCCTCGTCGTCGATGAAGCCGGCATGATCGGTACGCGGCAGATGGAGCGGGTGATTGCAGAAGCCGAAAAGCGCCACGCCAAGGTGGTGCTGGTCGGCGACCCCGAGCAATTGCAGGCGATCGAAGCGGGTGCAGCGTTCCGCTCAGTCGCCGAGCGACATGGCGCCATCGAGATCACCGGCATTCGCCGGCAGCGCGAAGACTGGCAGCGGCTGGCGACGCGCCAGCTAGCCACCGGCCGCACCGCCGAGGCGTTGGAGGCCTATGCGCAAGCCGGCATGGTCGTCGACTCGGATACCCGAGTCGAGGCGCGATCGGAGCTGATCGGGCGATGGGATCGCGAGTGGATCGCCGATCCGGATGCATCGCGCATGATTCTGACCCACACCAACCAGGAATGCGATGAACTGAATGCGCTGGCCCGGGATGCGATGAAACGCAGTGGGGCATTAGATACTGATATTGCAGTCGAAACCGCTCGCGGAGAACGCTTGTTCGGGGCGGGCGACAGGGTCATGTTCCTGCGCAACGAACGCAGCCTCGGTGTGAAGAATGGTAGTCTCGGCACCATTGAACAGGTCGATCATGCCCGCATGGCCGTGCGGCTCGACGATGGTCGTCAGGTTGCCTTCGACCACAAGGACTATGGCGACATCACCCACGGCTATGCGGCCACGATCCACAAGGCGCAGGGTGTCACCGTGGACCGGGTGCACGTGCTGGCGACCCCGGGGGTCGACCGGAACGCTGCCTATGTCGCGCTGTCGCGGCACCGCGATGCCGTGCACCTCCATTATGGTCGTGATGATTTCGCCGACCAGGGCAAGCTTGCCCGAACTCTGTCGCGCGATCGGCCGAAGGACAATGCGCTCGACTATGATGCTGCTGCCGACCGCTTCGCTTCGCGGCGCGGCGTCGAACGGTCGCGCATCCTCGATACGCTTGCCAAAGAGCCACTCACCGAACCCGAACGCAGCGCGCCTGCACCCGCTCGACGCCGCGGGATGTTCGACGGGTTGCGGCTGTCAATACCCGAGCCGGAACGGGCGCCAACCAAGCTGCGCTTCGATGGGCTCAAATTGTCGGTGCCGGCGGCTGCGCCCGAGGTATCCGCAACCCAGAAGCTGGAGCGGGCGGTCGAAGGCTATGCCCGTGCCGTGCAGGATGCTGGTCGCATGACTGGCCAGGGCCGAACCCCGCTCGAAGTTCAGAAGGCGGCGCTTGCGCGTACCGCCGCGGCGATCAACGCGCTTCATCCCGGCGGCGCCCACGATCTCGATATGGCGTTCGAGCGGACGCCGGGGCTGCTCAGCGAAGCTGCCAATGGTCGCACCGCCAACGCCATTCGCCAGATGCAGCTGGAGGCCGAAGTGCGCACCAATCCCGAGCTGCGCGCAGACCGGTTCGTGCAGGCTTGGCAGCAGCTTCAGGCGCGTCGGGGCAAGCTGAGCGGTTGGGAGAATGAAGAGAAGCGCGCCGGTGTCGAGAACGCCATGCGTTCGATGGCGACGGGGTTGGAGAAAGATCTGGCGCTAGGCGCCGCCCTCAGCCGCAGAGGTAGCCAGCTGTTTGGGCGGCAATGGTCGCCTGAATGGACGCCGGGCAGCCGCGATGGCGGAGTCGCTCGCGCGCTCGGCGATGATGCCCGCACGCGCTCGGTGATCCGTCAGCTCACCTTCTCGATCGATCGCGACCGAGGCCTTGGGATTGGAATGTAGCCATGGGTACCCACGAACCTCCCGTAGAAGCGGACCAGACCGTCCAGGCGTTTAACGACATGTCGCGCAAGCTGGCGGGGCTCACCGCTGCGGTCGACGGCTTCGCCGCGCGTCAGCAGGAATTGCATGCGCGTGACTACGGGCCGGACCTGGAGAAGATCCGCGATGGCTATGACAGGGTGTGCGGTGCGATTAACATCCTTGCCAAGCGTCCGGCGATGACGTTGACACCGCAGGACGTCGCTGACCAGATTGAGGCGGCTGGCACGCAGGGGCGTGCGGACGACCATCGGGCGTGGGCCGGCGCCACTCATGCACTTGTCGGCACAGTCCAGGAACTGAAAGGGATGGTCGTGTCAGCTCATTCCGCGGAGACGCAATGGCGGTGGATCGCGGGGGCAGCCGCTTTGGCACTATTGGTAGGCTTCGCTTCCGGCACCGCCGTCCCAACGGTTATCGCTCAGCTCGCGCCCGAGAGTTGGCATTGGCCAGAGGAGCGGGCCGCAGCAACACTCAGGCGGACGCCTTGGGACGCGGGCGTGCGGCTCTTGCAAGTTGCCAATCCGCCGCAGTCGCAAGCGCTGGCTGGGGCAGCTCGGCTTGCGAAGGAAAATGCAGAAGTGCTTGCAGAGTGCCAGAAACGTGCAGGGCAAATCAGGAAAGCGGTAAAGTGCTCAATCGAGATTCACCAAGATGATTCTATCCCACAAGCGCTATGAAGCCTCATGTCGATTGAATAACCCGCCGGCTATCATCCGATAGGCGTCCCCAAAAATTTCAATGATGTTGAGGTACGGCGGCGCTTGCATATGGATCATAGGGCACGTGTGAGGGCGTAGGGGTGGGGAAAGCATTCGATAGCGGTGAAGGCGCTTCAATTGTCGATGGCGCCATGTCGCGCGATGTTGTGGCCGAGTGTGCGCCGAAACCCATTACGATGCCATCTGCGATCGTCCTGGCGCCGAAAAGCACGAAACAGCCAGCGATCACCGTCAGCCCGCGTCGGACCTGCAATCGACCGGCAAGTAGAAGGAAGCCGAGCACGGCAACTGCTATCACAGCAATTGCCGTCGCTATCGAGCCTAGGAGCGTCCCCTGGATCCAGGCGTCGGCAACAATGAACGGATTGGTCTGCTCGGGTTCGGTCAGCGGAACAATGCTAAGCGCCAGGAGGGGAGCCAGCATGGTCATGCCAGCACCACCTCCGCTACGTGTCGCCGCCCTCCGGTCCGCGCCAACTGAACAAACACGTCGACCGTGCTGCGAACATAGTGTCGCACATCGTCGCGGCTGAGTTGCGTGCCTGCCTGCAACACCAGGAGCACGATCTGCTCGATCGCCCGTTCGGCCGAGTCGGCGTGCACCGAACTCATCGAGCCCGGATGGCCCGTGTTGATCGCTCGGAGAAACGTATAGGCTTCTTCTCCGCGAAGTTCGCCCAGGATGATGCGATCTGGGCGCATCCGGAGCGACGCGGCGAGCAGATCGGTTGCACCCACGCGCGCTTCTCCAAGACTTCCGCGCACTGCCAGCAGACCGACCAGATTGTCGTGATGCTGCTGAAGCTCGGGCGTATCTTCGATCAGGATCAGCCGCTCATGCGCAGGAATTTCGCGAATGAGGGCGTTCAGGAAGGTCGTCTTGCCGGTCGAGGTGCCACCAGAGACGAGGATGTTCTTCCGCTCGCGTACTGCTGTCGATAGCAGGGCCGGGATATCGCCGGCATCGAGCAGCTTGCGCAGACTGGGGTTGCTGGTGCCGTGCTGCGACGCCGTGCCTCGCCTGGTGTCGTCGAACGCGCCGGCCTCGACATAGTCCGCCAGGCTTAGGTCGGAAGAAAGATGCTTGCGGATCGCCATCGCCATGGGCCCCCGGGTGGCGGGCGGCGCGATGATCTGAACACGGGATCCGTCTGGCAAGGTCGCGGAGAGCAACGGATGCTCGCGGCTGATGCCTTGATGGGAAAGTGCGGCAATCTGGCGAGCGAGACGATCCAGTGTGCCTGAGTCCAGGCCTGCAATCTCGTGGCGCTCGACCGCACCGCCAAGTGTTTCCGCCCAAACTTCGCCAGGCCGATTGACGTAGATATCAGTCACGTCGCGGCGCGCCAAAATGGGCGCCAGCGGCGCGAGATACGCCTGGAGGAAGGATCGACTTTCCGACAGGGCGGCCACTCTGGTCATCGCTCTTCGACGCCCGTGAAATCGAGATCCCGCGCGACGAAGACCGAGATGCTGGTGGCGGGTTTGACCCTGAGCGTTGGGCGCACCTGGTTTGGCGTGACCGTTTGTCGCACGGATCCCGCCGCGCCAGGCAACGCCACGATGACCGGCGAGTTGGCAGACCTCGATGCGAGATTGACCCCGACATCGAGTGCCGACTGCAGAATGGCGCCGGAGAAGCGTTCGAAGAAATGCGAGTTGACCTTCGCGCGGATGCCTCCCTGGCCGACGGGGTCTGCCGCCGGGGAGCCGATTGCGATCGTCACGCCATCGGGCCGGATGAGGCGAAGCCAGTTGACCAGCATGCGGTTCTGCCCGCCTTCCGCGTTGGCAGCATATTCGCCGATCAATCGACTGCCCCGCGGGATCAGCACCTTTGTCCCGTCAAAACCTCGTACGTCGCTCGACACCACGGCACGCGCCAAGCCCGGCAAGGTCGAGTCAAGCGCCGTTTCCAGTACTGCGGGGATCAACGTGCCCTGCGGTACCGTCAGCGTTCGGCTGGCGAGCACCCCGGCGCCGACACGCGCGCCTGCGATTTTTCCCGACGCAGATTCTCCGCTGCCCCGATCCCGGTCCGTAGCACCCGCCGATCCATTCCCCGCGAGCGCGTTGCTCGTATCGATCATCAGCGCCGAACCGCTCGAAGTGCGCGTCGGCGGGGACGTCGGCGGGGGTGCGGGCTGCTGGGGCGCCGGCTGCTGGGACGCGGGCGTGGATTGCCGAACAGGACGGAAGGGTTCTTCCCGCACAGGAAGCGCGGGCTGTTGGGTGGAGAGTATCGTTGCGTGCGGGAGCGGTGCCGGCACGATCGGCTGTAACGGTGCCGGCTCGGGTGGAATGTAGAGCGTCGGCGGCGGCGCCGCAGCCACCACCGTATCGACACTGCGGGCACGTACCGATGGCGCCACGACGGCCCGGCGGCGCGCATCGAGGACGATGAAAAGCAGGATCGCTGCGAAGACGGCACCAGCCGCTATCCCCCAGGCGGGCAGGCCGCGCGAGGGTTTGGCCACGACGGGCAGCGTGGCGGTGCTCGCCTCGATCGGCGCTGCGGAGGGGGGCTCCTTTGCCATCAATGCTGCTCCGCGACGACGCGCGTCGCAGTGGCCTTCCGACCGTCGATTCGGAAGACGAGCATGCGCGCCACGCTATCCACGACCATGCGCCCGTCCCGCATCATGCCGTTGACGAGGGTCTCCCGGCCGCGGCCATCGATGGCGTAGATGGCAGGGAGCGGCAGGCCGGCGGCAAATTCGATATAGGTCTGTACGCCATCATCATGGATGCCCGCGGGCAAAAGGCCCTTGTCGCCGCGCAACTTGTAGCGTCCCACCGGTGGCGTGTCCGGCTGCACCGCGCCAGGACTGCCGGGAAGGCGCGAAAGCATCACTGGCGCAGGGTAGCGAAACAGCACGGTGTAGGGTGTGTCGGGCGCTGGCGCCGCGATGGCGGTCAAGTCGAACAGGTATAATCGGGTATCGCTCACAACGGTCATGTTGGTGCTGGCGTCCGCCTGAAGCGGCTTCAGGAAAAGCCGGTTGCCGCTATGGTTGAGGCTTACCTGCCAGGCCGCGCTGTCGCCAATCGCGACATTCTCGACATGCTCGTCCGGTGCGAGTTCGACCATCACCTGAAAGCCCGGCGCGGATTGCAACTGGACGACTTGCCCCGCGACGAAGTCAACGGATTGCACATGCGCATTCACCCCGCTCGGGCGTGGACGAACCTGCGCCTCGGCCGCGGGCGTAAGCAACAGCAGGAGGAGTACGCTTCTCACGACTTCGTACCACCAGCACTGGGTGTCGGGGACGAGGCGGGTGCGACGGGTGTCGGTGCCGGGCTTGGAGGCGCGGGTGCGGCGGTAGGGGCGGGGGGGATCGCTTGCCCGATCGGCTCGGCTGACGGGAGCGCCTCGGGATTGCGCTGGTACGCCGTCACCTCGAATCCGAGCGGATTGAGGAACCGGTCATCCAGGCTCATCGGCTCTCCCGAATACCGATAGGCGATCACCGCAACCCAAGGTTGGGCGGGGAGCGTCCGCCCGCCCGCATCGCGGCGCACGGTATCGAACCGCACCATGGCGCGGTTTCCGCCCAGCGGACTGACGCTCTTCACCCGCGTTTCCACAACCGTGCTGCGCGGCAAGCGCGCGAGGGGACTGTCGGGATTCGAAGCCTGCATGCTGGCTACATAGACGCCACGGGCGCGACCCTCGGACCAGAGCGAAACCTTGCGGTAGTTGGCCTGAATGGCATTTATGTCGAAGCTCTCGCGGGCAATCACATACTGGACCAGAAAAGACTGGGTGAGTGCGCTGTCCGGTGCGATGCGCTGTGCGTTGAGTGGCTGCAGCGCCTGAACGAATCCGGTCTGCTTGTCGACGAGAAGCGTATAGGGCTCAACGGTCTTGAGCGGCGTCAGCAGGACCAGGGCGAGGGCTTCGAGCCCCGCGATACCGCACGCACCGCCGGCCACGATCCATGCCGTACGCCGGGATTTCTCGAGCGTTGCGCGCTGATCCCCGGCCCAACTGCCCGCCTCGCGATAATAGGCATCAAGCGCTTCTCGCGCCTTGTTCTTCATGATTGTTTATCCCGGCGGCCGGCGCTGGCGGAAATACGTGTCCGCGCCCGGCGGCGATGTTGTTGACCCAGTGGCGCGTTCGAACCGCTTGTTGAAGGCTGGACCGCGCCTTGAAGGACGGCAGCGCGCGTGGCGATGGCACCGTCGCGCCCCCGTGCCTCCCGACGCTCGATCTGGGCCACGGCTTCTGCGACCGCTGCCGCCCGTGCGTGGTCGCCTGCAGGCGGCGTTGTTCGGATTGCCCGCGGCAGCATTTGCGGCGCGACGGGGGCAAATCCTCCGATCAGGCGGCTTGGCAGCGCTTGGACCGACGGGGGCAGTCGGAAGGTCATCGCGAACCGAGCCGCCATGCCGAGGCCCGCCACCAGCGTCAGGGAGAAGGCGAGGGTCACCACCAGCAGCTCGGTGGCTGCGCCGCCCAGCAGCAGATCTACACGTTGTCGCAGGAGAAGCGACGCGAGCCATGGCTCGAGAAGTGCCAGCTCGATCGAGAGCAGGGTGGTCACTGCCACTGCGCCAAGTGCGGCACCCAGCAGCCCACGCACCCACCCTTCGAACAAGGAGCGTGTGCCACCGAACAGTAGAAACGCGATGAAGACAGGGCCCAACGCCAACAACAGTGCCGCCATCAGATGGACGGAGGCAAAGGCCGCGATGGTTGCGGTGAGGTAGACAACGCGCGCGGTCCCCAGGCTGTAGGGACTGAAAATGCTAGGGGGATCGCTGCCGTTCGTGCCGGCTGCGGGCTTGCTGCTCTCGGCCTGTTGCTGCGGCGCCAGCGTCGTTGCGACCGTGCTGAGGCGGCCCAGTTCCTGCATCGCCAGATCGACTTGCGTAAGCCTGCCGACCATGCCGCCGCCTGTGCCCGGCAGCGACGCTGGCGTGCCGATATCCGACACCAGCGCCGCAGGCCCATGGAAGATGACATCATAGACGAGCGTACGATACGCCGCCCAGCTCATCGCCAGCGCGAACACGATACCGATCTTCACGAAAGCGACCACACCGTCGCGGGCCGATGGCGTCTCGCCCAATATCATCCGGTAGCCGATCAGCGCGACGAAGATCGTCAGCATGCCGCCAAGGAGCAGGGACAGCGAAGATCCGGGTGCGGCGATTGCCTGATACCCCTGCGCACCCAGAGTCTGGGCATGACAGTCGATGGCGATGAGCGCGCTTTCCAGGAATGCGCCATCGCTGATGCCGGGGCAGGCGTTCATGCGCGCTCCAGGAGCTGGGGCAGCCACGCCTCGGGAGCGTCGCCGGTTGCGGCTCGAATCTCGTCAAGCAGTCGCACGGTGCGCTCGCGCCCAGACAGGATCGTCAGCAGGTCGCGCTCGCCGGCTAAGTTGAGCCGCGCAACGACGCTTTCGTTGCCATGCTTGATCAGGAAGCAGTGCGAACTGTCGGGCAGCGTGCGCACCAGCGCAAACTCATGCTCGGTGAGCCCGAAGCCTTCGATATAGTCGGCGGCGCGGGCCTTCGGGTTGACCATGAAGATCTGGGTCGCGGCCTGCTCGATGATCGCACTGGCGATCTTGCTTTCCAATGCGTCCTGCGCACTCTGCGTTGCGAAGCCGACCACGCCGTTGCGCTTGCGGATGGTCTTTTCCCAGTCCTTGATCCGGCGGACGAACACGTCGTCGTCGAGCGCTTTCCAGCCTTCGTCGACGACGATGATCGCGGGTGTCCCATCCAGCCGCTCTTCGACGCGGTGGAACAGGTACATCATCGCCGGGGTGCGCAGCGCCGGATCGTCGAGGATCTGGGTCATGTCGAAGCCGACCGTCTGGGCGGCCAGATCCGTCTCGTCGACTGCATTGTCGAACAGCCAGGCGCGTTCGCCGTCTCCCCACCAGGGGCGCAGGCGCGCCCAAAGATCGGTGCCGTGCGGGCGATGGCCGCCGCGGAACAGTTCCACCAAATGACGCAAGCGGCGTCGCTCCAGTGGCTGGTCAAAGCTTGCGTCGATCGCGTCCTTGATCTGGGCAAGTTCTTCGATATCCGCACCGCCGGCTAGCAGCGCCACCCAGTCGATCAGGAACTGGCGATTGGCTGCGTCGTCGTGGATCTGCAGGGGATTGAGGCCGGAAGCTGCTCCCGGACGCAGCACATCGTAGCGTCCACCGATGGCACGCAGGAAAAGTTCCGCACCGCGGTCCTTGTCGAAGAACACGATGCGGGGGCTGAACTTGCGGGCCTGGGCGAGCAGGAAGTTGAGCACAACCGTCTTGCCCGAGCCCGAAGGGCCGATGATCGTGAAGTTGCCGAGGTCGCCTTGGTGGAAGTTGAAGTGATAGGGGCCGGCGGCCGTCGTTTCGAGCAGGGTGACGGCCGGACCCCAATGATTGCCTGCCGCCTTTCCCTGCGGCAGATTGTGCCCCGAGGCAAAGCCGGCGAAGTTGCTGGTCGAGATCAGCCCTCGGCGGGCGATATAGTTGAAGTTGCCGGGAAACTGTGCCCAGAAAGCGGGTTCCAGCGCGATATCTTCGCGTACGGCGATGATACCCATGTCCGCCAGAGCAGCGTGGATTTCGGCGATGCCTTCGTCGACCTCCGCCAGGGTCTCGCCCCGGACCGCGACCGTCATGTGGTGCTCGCCGAAACCCGCGCGACCGGCCGCGACATCGTCCTTCGCGCTGGAGAGATCCGCCCGAAGGCTAACGGCCTCGTCTTCCGCCGAGCGCATGCGGCGGAGCGCGAGGTTCATGCGCGACAGCGCGGCCTGGCGCTCGACGAAGCCGAAGCTTTGCGAGATAGTGAGCTCGAACGGCAGGCGCAGCAACTCGTCGAGCATCCCGGGTGCCGTCTGACCGGGATAGTCCTTGATCGATAGCATGCCGAGAAAGCTGCGCGGCACCGAGCCGACGGGCGCAAGCTCGACTGCTTCCTGTCCGAAGCTGATCCGGCGATAGGGGAGATAGGCGCCGATGTCCTGATGTGGCAGCAGGACAGGGCGGGTCTCGCCATTGTAGAGGCTGGAAAGGAACTCAAGCGGCTCCGAGCAGGGCCCTTGCGCCGTTTCATAGGCGCCGAGCAATCGCGGTTCGTAGCTTCCGAGCGCCGCCATCAACGCCTCGCGCGCGGCATCCAGCTGGCGCAGTCCGCGCGCGCCTTCCTCGGGGCCGCCGGTGCCGCGCAGCCTATCGAGAAACCCTATCCGTCCTTGCAGAGGACGACGAATCAGCGTCAGGAACAGGTCGTTGACGTAGAGCTTCTTGCGCGACAGCCGTGCCTGCCAGGCATCGTCCAAACGCTGCGAAAAGCTATCTCCAAATACGGCGCCAAGCTCAGGCTCGACGCGCCTCCGCACGACATGATGGTAGAGCGCGAACTGCGAGGAGCCGATCGTCTGTAGCATCGCATCGCGCAGACGCTTGCGATAGTTGATTTCCTCACTGTCGGCGGTCTCGAACAGGAGCCCCCGCAGCTGCAGGAACTGCATCAGCACCCCGTCGCGCGTCTGCACCGTATGGTCGTCGATCTGCGCGGCATAGGGAAGATGCCGCCCGGCGGGCGCTTCCCTTTCCACGATCTTCCGATCGCGGGTCAGGGCCGGTAGGAGTTGCATCGCCACAGACCATGATTGCGCACCCGAGGACAGCGGCTGACGCGCGTCAGCCACAGGTCGAAGAAGCGCGGCTCGCGCAGGCACAGCAGCACACCTGCCAGATGCACGACGAGCGCGATGGCAAGCACCCAAGCCGACTTGAACACCAGGAACAGCTCGGTGGCTATTACCGCATTGCCGACGAAATAGCTGTAGGTGACGCCAGCAAACATTTGCGGTCGCGTAAGCGCCACGAAAAGCTGGTCGCGCTCGAGGTCATTCACCTCACTGGCCCAGTTGTGCCGTGGACTGGATGCCGGCGACGATGCTTGCGGCGCCGAAGAGGATGAAGCAGCCGAGGATCACGGTGGCGCCGTACCGCCAGTTGATCCGTCCGGTGAGCATGAGGAAGCCCACGGTTGCCACCGCGATCACCGCCACCACGGTCGCTACGGTACCGAGCAGCGTCCCCTGGAGCCAATGGACGGCGGACACGATTGTCCCGGAGCCGGCAGGATCGGAGAACCCATCCTGAGCATGTGCCGAATCCAAGGCGAGCGGCATCGCCGCCCCAAAAAACGCCCAGCTCTTCAGCAATTTACGCAAAATCTTCTTCCCCCGAACGTCCCGTACCCAGAGCCATTTTGCACTTCCACCGGCTTTTGCAAAGCCCCGTGCTCGATGAATTGAAAATGACCTCGAACAATGCTCTCAGGTGCTTAGCGCTGCCTATTGAAAAGGGAGTGCGGCTGTGTATTCATCCGAGGCAATCGATAGCAGTTCGTGAGCGGCAAGGGGCCGCTTGTGGGCTTGTGACGTCGAGCCGGGGGGCTAGTGGGGCAAATTTCTCATATCCGTGCACGTCGCGGCACATGCTCGGCGTACCTGATTCTACCGCCAGGCGAGCGATCTGCCGTAGCTTGCGCCCGACGAGCGCGGTGCTTCAAGGCACCGTGAACCACTCGCCTCTTTAAAGTCTTGGACGCGCAGCTTGGCGCGACCGGTAATCGTGGTGTGCACTGCATGCGTCACGTAACTCAAGTTTTCGCGGGGGAATTTATGCTCAACTCGGCTGCTGTGGGGCACCGTCGTACGAACGCGGGACGCGCAGCTTTGGCGCTCACGACCATCCTGTGTTCTGGGCTGGCTGCGCCGTCCTTGGCGCAGACACTCGCTGTTCCGCCAGATCGCCAGTCGATCGACAAGAATGGTGTCGATCTTTTCCTCGGGACGATGAATGCGAAGTCCCCATCCTTGCTGATAGGCTCCAGTGATCAGGGTCTTGAGTATTATTATCGCTTTCAAGGCGGGTCGGGGCCATTTAACTCTGCCTCATCTGATCTCGTTATATTTGGTCCTAGCACGGTAATATATTGGGGTGGTTCTATATTCAAGTTCACTGGAACATCGTCGTTTGCTAGTGTGAACGGAGATGGTGCCACGCTGTCAAAATCTGGTAACATATACACTTTGCGGTTGTCATCAGGTGCTGTCGTCCGATTTGATTCGAATTTGTCTACAACGGACTATAATAATACTCAGGCCCGCGCGATAGACGCAACTTATCCTAACGGATATAAAATCACCTATCAGTACGAGGGGGCGTCATATAAGAAGAGAATGCAGACCCCAGACGGCTCTGATTTCACGGACATAACTGCTTTTCGCTTGGCATCTATCCAGACATCCAATGGATATAGGGCGAACTTCACGTACGCTGGCACATCTCCCGGAATGAACGGGTCGGCATTTTACAAATTCTACTTGGTCACTGCTGTAAGGCAGTTGAATGTGGCCACCGGCTCCAGCGTATCGCAATCGATGAGCTTGGTCGCTGATAGTAGCGGATTCTCCTACACCCTAACCGTTCCTAGCGGCGATCAGACGGTTTACCGGCTGCAGAGCAGTTATAATCTTGCCGGCATCAAACTCCCCGGCAGCGGCTCTGAAGATGTTACGGTCGGCTATGACGGCTCGGGCCGCGTTTCTACGCTGTCTACACCCGCCGGCACGACGACCTATAGCTACGGTGACAATGGTAATGACCGCACCACGGTCGTCACCGATCCGCTCGGCAATCGCACGACCTATGTCTTCTATATCGACAAGCAGCGCATCAAGAGTATGACGCTGCCCGGCGCGGCAAAATCGACACAATGGACCTATTATGACAACGGACTTGTCAAAACGGTCACCGCACCGGAGGGAAATTACACCCAGTACAGCTATGACGGCAACGGCCGCGGCAATCTCGTCGAGACTCGCAACGTGGCGAAGACCGGACCCGGGCAGGGGGATATCGTCGTCGGCGTCAACGTCGATCCGACGTGCACCAATCCGGTGAAGTGCAACAAGCCCAATTACGTGATCGATGCCAACCAGAACCGGACCGATTACAGCTACGATCCGAGCACCGGCAACCTGACCAAGGTCGAACAGCCCGGGGTGGCGGCGGGGCGGCCGACAACGACGTACAGCTACACCAGCGTCAACGGCATTTCTGTCGTCACGGGCATGTCCGCCTGCGCGACGGCGGCGACCTGCGCGGGATCGTCTGCCGAAACCAGGAAGACGATCGCCTATAACGTCAACGGCCTGCCGACGAGCGTGACGACCGCTGCCGGAGACAATTCGATCTCCTCGACGGTCACTGCCAGCTATGACGACGTCGGCAACAAGGTGGTGGAGACCGACGCGCTCGGCGCCGATACGCATTATCGCTACGATGCCAACCGCCGGCTGATCGGCGTGATCTCGCCGGACCCGGACGGTGCGGGCCCGCTGCCGCGCCGCGCGCAGAAGAACAGCTACGACGCGAAGGGCCGGTTGTGGCTTGAATCGGTCGGCACGGTTGCGGACGCGTCGGACGCGGCGTGGAACAATTATGCCGAGGCCTATCACCGCTACAGCCAGTACAATGCCGCCGGGAACATCGAGCGGCAGACCTTGTGGTCGGCCGGCGTCGACTATGCGGTCATCGACTATCTCTACGATGCCAACGGCAGGCGCACCTGCACGATCCAGTACATGGACCCGTCGCGCTGGGGCCCGCAGGCCGGCAGCTGCACGCCGCTCCAGACCGACGGTCCGAACGGTCCGGACCGGGTGACCCAGACCGGCTACGACGCCGCCGGTCGCCAGAGCAAGGTAACTGCCGGCGTCGGCACCTCTGCCGCCTCCGATCAGGTTACGGCCAGCTATACCGACAACGGTCAAGTTTCGACGCTGACCGACGCCAACGGCAATGTCACGCGCTACGACTATGACGGTTTTGACCGCCAGGTGCGGACGACCTTCGTCGACGGCAGCTTCGAAGGGCTCGGCTACGACGCCAACGGAAACGTGACGTCGCGGCGCGTCCGCGACGGTAACGTCATCGGCTATGGCTATAACGCGCTCAATCAAGTGACGTCGAAGACGCTGCCTGCGGGCGAACTGCCAGTCTATTACAGCTATGACCTGCTCGGCCACACTACCGTGGTCGCCCGGCCGGGGGATGGGGTAACCAGTACTTTCGGCTATGACGCGCTGGGGCGGATGCTGTACGAAGGGCAGGCGTTCGGCTCGGTCGCCTATCAATATGATGCTGGCGGGCGGCGCACGCGAATGACGTGGAACGACGGCTTCTTTGTCAGCTACGACTATCTCGCGACGGGCGAGGTGAACGCCATCCGCGAGAATGGGGCCGGACTGCTGGCTTCCTACAGCTATGACGGCCTGGGACGGCGCGCGGCGCTGAACCGCGGCAACGGCACGGTGACGCGCTACGGCTACGACGCCGTCTCGCGGCTGACCTCGCTGGCGCACGACCTCGACGGCGGCGCGTTCGACACCACGACCAGCTTCGCCTTCAACCCTGCGAGCCAGATCGCTTCGCGCAGCCAGGGCAATGTCGCCTATGCCTGGACCGGTGCGTTCAACGTGGATCGACCCTATGGCGTCAACGGGCTCAATCAGCTCACTTCTGCGGGAAGCACTGCGCTCACCTATGGTGTCAAGGGCAATCTGACCAACTCGGGCGCCAACATCTATTCCTATTCGACAGAGAACCTGATGAAGAGCGCCTCGCCGAACATCGCGCTCTACTATGACGGTCAGAATCGTCTTGGGGAATATCACGCGGGTACCACGATCCGCTTCGTTTATGACGGCGGACATATCGCTTCCGAGGTTTCCTCCCCTACCAACGCCATTCAGCGGCGCTATGTGTTCGGCCCCGGTGACGACGAACCCCTGGTCTGGTATCAGGGCACCGGCACCGGCGATCGGCGCTGGCTGATCCCGGACGAGCGCGGCTCTATCGTCGCGACCACGGACGGAGCGGGCAAGGTCATGGCGGTCAACAGCTATGATGAATATGGCATCCCCGCCGATCCACAGTCGCGCGTTGGGCGGTTCGGCTATACCGGCCAGGTGTGGCTGCCCGAGCTTGGCATGAGCTATTACAAGGCACGCATTTATTCGCCGGCGCTTGGGCGTTTCATGCAGACCGATCCTATCGGATATGACGCCGGAATGAACTGGTACAATTATGTCAATAGTGATCCAGTCAATTCTATTGATCCTTCGGGTTTAGACCCGGCGCCAGAAAGCTATTGCTTAGCAGGGGAGCGCTGGGATGGTACGAAATGTGTTCCTGATCCCGAACAGGAAATCAAAGTTACAGTCCCGCGGTATACTTCTCCGGCTATATTGCCCGTTCCCCCTGGATCGGCAGCGCCACCTGGTATACTGTCGTCTCTAGCGCCGCAAAGTGGAAGATATTCAACAATCTGCCAGCGTCGTGACTGGCATAACTTAAAGGTTAGCGAGAAAGTTGCAGCACTACGGGCAGCTGGGTTTGCTGTAGCAGAAAACGTGAGAATTGCTCGGTTTGGGTCTTCACCCGATAGCTATGCAGTAGCGGATTATATCGCGCGCGCGCCCGAATCTACCCCACTTAGTAGTATATACTACTTAGGAGAGGTCAAAACCGGTAATGCCGATCTGACGCCCAACCAGAAAATTCACTATTATTCAGGCCTAACTCAAATTAGATCTAGCAATGCTACTAGTATTGGCTTAGAAAAACTCGAAGTAATACCGGTGATATGGAATGGCGTAGATAGATTTCCCGGCTGTCAGTGATATGTAGGTGTGCAATGGAAAAGGTTAAGTTTATCATCAAGGCTAAGTCTGATAGTTTAGATATTTTTCGGAGAGCGTTTGATGATATGAATGCTGTTGTTTCTGAGGTATGGGCAGATAAAGAAAAAGCAGTGATGAAATTTACCGTTGAATGTGACGCTAAGAATTTGTTCATACTAGAGAATACGGTGCCAGTTTCTGCATACGCTAGCGTTGCGTTCGCATCTGGGAGGAAAGTGTAAATTTGATGGCCGTGTGAATGTTATCGCATATGGGGACTTATCGTAATTTATGTAAATCTGGCGATAGTCATTAGCGCCTCATCAGTAGCCCCCCACCTGCGCCCCGTCGCGCAGGCCGAGGGCCTCGGCGAGCTTGGCGCGGCTGTCGGTGTAGAGGGCAGCATGGGATCGCGCGCGGCTGATGGCGACGTAGGCCGCGCGGGTATCCACGGTGTTGGTGCGGAAACTCTCCAGATGCGCCATCACCCGCTCGGCGGCCGCGCCTTGCGCGGCATGGATGGTCCGCACACACCCGGGGCGGATGTGGCGATCGGCCAGCTTGCTCATGTCGAGTTGCTGGCGTTGCCCGTCCTGGTGCCGCTCGACCAGCATCGTGCCACCCGCCACATCGAGCGCGACCACGGTGGCACTATGGCCGTTGAGGCGCGTGGAGGCATCGTTGTCGCGAGTGAACTGGATGCGGTCCCGGTGCGGAAGTTCTGAGCCTTTTCGATGACCGTCGGGGTCCGGGCACCGTTGGATAAAGTGCTTGGGGTCGACTGCGGCAGGTAAGGCTTGTGGTTCGCTGCTTGGTGGCGCTCGAACAAGCGAGAAGGCGATCCGGCTTAAGCTGATGTGGAAACGGCGCGGAGGAGAATTGCATCGCGCCGGGGATTATTGTTCAAGCGTCGAAACGATGGGGGAAAGAATGATGATTCGTAAGGCAATCGCAGCATTGGGCATGGGCGCGTTGACCCTCCTGCCGATGCAGGGCTACGCTTCCAACACCAACGCTTTCGGGAATGTCGTTGGCGTGTTCGCGATGGCGAACGGCGCCGTGCTGTTCAGCACCGATGCCAGTGTGAGCGCGAGGACCGGGATTCCCGCCTGCGGCCAAGGGAACGCGGCGCGCTGGGCGATCGATGCAAGCACCACCGCCGGCCAGGCCGCCGTCTCCGTTCTCCTGACCGCGTGGAGTCAGCACAAGCGCGTGAACGTTGTCGGATCGGGAGCCTGCAACATCTGGAGCGACACCGAGACGGTCGCCTATTTCCTCGTCGAAGATTGATGCGTTCGGCTGGTCAGCCACAGGGGGCGGGTGCCCCTGTTGCTGGGCAGGCAATAGCCTGACTCGACGGGCGATCCTGCAGCGATGCACAGTGCAGCTACGGGAGCGGTCGGGCATTTTAGGGGAGTCGACTCCATGCAGAATATGCGACTGAAGTTTCTTGCGCTGGCGTTGCTCGCCGCTGGCGGCCTGCCGCAGAGCGCGAGCGCGCAAGACAAACAGACCGTTACCTACCAGTATGACGCGCTGGGGCGGCTCGTGAAGGTCAACCATGTGGAAGGCGCCAACAAGGGTACCGTCACCACGCACGATTCCGATCGTGCCAGCAACCGCACGCGACTGAAGACGCAAGGCGCGCACCCGCCGGTCATCGTGGTTCCGGTCAATGGCGGCGCGATCATTCCGCTGCATTGAGGCGCACGCCTGTGGCGGCGTTGTCTGCGCTAACGGTGGGTGGATGAAGCGATTCGATCGAGCCAAGCTGGGTGGCGACATGTGAACTTAATAGGCGCTGCTCAGATACTCATTAGATCATAGTGCAGGCGCAAGATTCACGGTTCGGCGTACATTTGACCCACATCAGCTTGCTAGCCAAAATGGGGGTATCCAGTGGGGTGCGAAATTGATCCCACCAAGGAATATGCTTCCATTATAAATACTTACGGGCTCGATTTGGCGTTTATCGTTCCTGCCCCCGCAACCAAACATCTAAGCAAGCCCCGACGCATCCGCGCCGGGGCTTGCTTGGGTTCGGGGCATGCCGTCCGCACACGAAGCGATCGCCTAGGGCCGCCGCGCTGCCGCGCGCAACGGATGGTTGCGGTAGGTAATCGGTCGACCTTCCCGAAACCCATGTCCCCGCCCAAGGCGCGGTACAAAGCGGCCGATGCGGCAAGCTGGTCTCGACGAACGACCAGGGCGGCCTGACACGCCGCATAGGTGGTCCGCTGCGCGTCGAGCAGGTCGAGGCGGCTGGTTTGCCCAGCGGCATAGGCCATGGCGGCCAGCGCGGTCCGGTGCTCGGCGGCGACGACGGCGGCGCGTTGCTCGGTGCGCTGCGCGGCATAAGTTGCTTGGGCGGCGAGGCCATCGGCAATTTCGCGGAACCCGTTCTGGATCGCTTTCTCATACGTCGCGACCGCGCTCGACGCGCGCAGCCTGGCGAGGTCGAGAGTCCCGCGCAGTTCGCCGCCACGGAAGATCGGCACGCTGATCGCCGGCGTGTACGACCAGCTGCGGTTGGCACCGCGGAACAGGCTGTCCAGCGCCAGACTGGCAAAGCCGAACGCCCCGGTCAGCGATACGCGCGGGAAGAAAGCCGCGCGGGCCGCGCCGATATCGGCATTGGCGGCGCGCAGCTCGTGCTCCGCCTGGGCGATGTCCGGGCGGCGCATCAGCAGATCCGAAGGCGCACCGGCTGTCAACGCGGTGCGGGTCGGCTGGTCGAGCAGCGACAGCGCGGGCGGCAGATCGGCGGGTAGCGGCGCACCCACCGCCAGCGTCAGCGCGTTCGTCGCCTGCAGCCGTTCACGCTCGCGCTGGGCGAGATCGGCCCGCGCCTGCCGGACCTGCCCCTCCGCCTGAGCGAGATCGACGCCGCTCGCCTGCCCCGCCGCCCGGCGCAGGCGCGTGATCTCGAGTGATGCTTGCCAGTCCTCCAGCATCACGCGCGCAAGGGCCAGCTGTTCCTCGGCGAGCCGCTCGTTCCAATAGGCCTCGGCGACTGCGCCGATCACCGCCAGCCGCACCGCCCGCCGCGATTGGACCGAGGCCAGCCAGCGCTGCAGCGCCGCCGCGTTCATCGCGCGCACGCGACCGAACAGATCGAGCTCGAAGCTGGTCAGCGCCGCCTGTGCGGCAAACTGGCCGAATTCGAAGCCTGTCGCGCCGCCCCCCGGCGCCAGGCCGACCCCGGCGCCGGCCACCGACGAGGGCTGGCGCTGGCGGGCATAGCTTCCCTCCGCGCTGACCGCGGGCAAGGCCTGCGCGCGCTGGACCCGCAGCTGCGCGTAGGTCGCCTCGGCATTCAACGCAGCGATGCGCAGGTCGCGGTTGCTGTCGAGCGACAGCGCGATCAGCCGTTGCAGGCGCGGATCGCCGAACATGCCTGGCCATTCGGGCAGCGCCTCCGTGCCGTCGGCCACCGGATAGGCATGGTCGACGGGCGGTGCCGGCAGGGTCAGTTTCGGGGTCATCGAGCAGGCGGTCGTCGCCAGGAGCAGCACGAGCGAAGCACGGCGCATCGTCATGCCTCCTTGCCTGCCCGGCGCGTCTGCCAGCGCTCCGCCAGCCCCACCACCACCACGAAGAAGACGGGCACGAACAACAGTGCGAACACCGTGCCCGTGATCATCCCGCCGAACACGCCGGTGCCGATCGCATGCTGGGTCTCGGCGCTGGCACCGTGCGCGAGCATCAGCGGCAGCACGCCGAGCGTGAAGGCCAGGCTGGTCATCACGATCGGCCGCAGGCGGACACGGGCTGCGGCGATCGCCGCCTCGACGAGGCTGCTACCGTTCGCGCGATATTGCTTCGCGAATTCGACGATCAGGATTGCGTTCTTGGCGCTCAGCCCGATGATCGTGATCAGGCCCACCTTGAAGAAGATGTCGTTGGTCAGCCCGCGCAGCGCCACGGCGGAGACCGCGCCGATCAGCCCCAGCGGCACCACCAGCATCACCGCGACCGGGATCGCCCAGCTCTCGTACAGCGCGGCCAGCACCAGGAACACCACCAGCATCGAGAGCAGGATCAGCAGGGGCGCCTGCGCGCCCGCCTCGCGCTCCTGGCGCGACTGTCCGGTCCACTCGATCGCGAAGCCGGGCGGCAGCTGCGCCGCCAGCCGCTCCATCTCGCGCATCGCATCGCCGCTCGAGGTGCCCGGCGCGGCGGTGCCGGTGATGCTCACCGAAGGATAGCCGTTATAGGTGGCGAGCTGGAGGGGACTGGTGGTCCACACCGGCGTCACCAGCTCGGCGAGCGCTACCGTCTTGCCGTCGGCGCCGCGCACGCGCAGTCGCAGCACGTCGTCCAGGTTCATGCGATCCTTGGCGTCGGCCTGGACGATCACCTGCTGCAGGCGGCCCTTGTTGGGGAAGTCGTTGACATAGCTGCTGCCGAGGGCGGTGCCGATCATGTCGCTGATCGCGCTGAACGACACGCCCAGTGCGCGCGCCTTGGCCCGGTCGATGTCGAGCCGCACGCTGGCGCCGGCAGGTAGACCTTCGGCATAGACGCCCGCAAGCTTCTGGCTGTGCGCGGCGGTGGCGATCAGCGCGTCGCGCGCGGCGAACAGCTCCGGTCGCCCCTTGCCCGCGCGATCCTCCAGCCGAAGCGCGAAGCCCGAGGACGTGCCGAGTTCGTCGATCGCCGGCGGCAACATGCTCATCACCTGGCCTTCGTGCACCGCCTTCTGCATCGCCGCATCGGCGGCGGCTTCCGTGCGGACGTCGGTGCCGCCGCGATGCCCCCAGTCCTTGAGGATGGTGTAGATCATCGCCGCGTTGGGGCCCGAACCCGAAAAGCCGAAGCCCAGGATCGCCTCGGTCCGCTCGACGCCCGGCCGCCCCGCCATGTGGCGCTCGAACGCCTGCACGGCCTCCAGGGTACGGGTGGCGGTGGCGTCGGCGGGAAGCTGGATGCTCGTCATGAAATAGCCCTGGTCCTCTTCCGGCAGGAACGACGAGGGCAGCTGGGTGAACGCGAACCCCAGCAGCCCGAGCAGCGCCGCGAACACCAGCATCATCCGCAGCGAGCGCTTGAGCAGCGCCCGCACCCAGCCCTGATAGCGCCGCGTGGCGGCCTCGAACCTGCGGTCGAACCAGGCGAAGAAGCGGTTCTTGCGCGCCTCCTTCTCCACCGGCTTGAGCAGTGTGGCGCACAGTGCCGGGGTCAGCGTCAGCGCGAGGAAGGCGGAGAACAGGATCGACACTGCCATCGCCATGGAGAACTGGCGATAGATGGTGCCCACCGATCCTGTGGCGAGTGCCATGGGCACGAACACCGCCGAGAGCACCAACGTGATGCCGATCACCGCCGGGGTGATCTCGCGCATCGCCTTGGCCGTGGCGTCGCGGGGCGAGAGATGTTCCTCGTGCATCAGCCGCTCGACATTTTCGACGACGACGATCGCATCGTCGACGATGATGCCGATCGCCAGCACCATGCCGAACATGGTCAGCACGTTGATCGAATATCCCGTCGCCAGCATCACCGCGATCGTGCCGAGCAGCGCGATCGGCGCGACGATCGCCGGGATCAGCGTATAGCGGACCTTCTGGAGGAACAGATACATCACCAGGAAGACGAGCAGCATCGCCTCGGCCAGCGTCTGCACCACCTTCTCGATCGAGATGCGCACGAACGGCGCGGTGTCGAAGCCGGCCGACCAGCTCATCCCCGCCGGGAGCGCGCGCGCCAGTTCGTCCATCCGCGCGCGCACCGCCTGCGACGTTGCCACGGCATTGGCGCCGGGGCTCAGCTGGATGCCGACGGAAGCCGCGACCTTGCCGTTCTCGCGGGTGGCGTTGCCGAAGCTCTGCGACCCCAGCTCGATGCGGGCGACCTTGTCGAGCGTGACGCTCGATCCGTCGGGGTTGGCCTTCAGGATGACGCCGGCGAAGTCCTCGATCGTCTTGAGCTGGCCGTCCGCGGTGAGCGGCACCAGCACGCGTTGCCCCTGCGCGGTCGGCTCCGCGCCGAGCGCGCCGGGCGC
>Ga0105237_10002527_pt1 | contig 22651 bp, 16 predicted proteins | sample KBSC24metaG_FD_81520 | JGI IMG/M metagenome (GOLD analysis project Ga0105237, IMG submission 81520) | Corn rhizosphere microbial communities from Kellogg Biological Station, Michigan, USA - KBS C2-4 metaG | ecosystem: Host-associated > Plants > Roots > Rhizosphere > Soil | place: Michigan, USA...
CGGTTCTGCTTCATGTCCTTCGGGATGCTGACGAACTTGACGTCCGGCCCGAAGGTCTTGTCGATCTCGCCCGGCCCGAAGGTGCCGGCGTTCAGCGGGCCGCCGACGAACTCCCAGAATGGCTTGAAATCGGTGAAGCGGGCCTGTTCCGGCCGGTAGTGCGTGGCCGAGGCGTAGTGCACGTCGGCCGTCACCCACACCACGTTCTTGATGTCGCGCTGCTTGATGAAGCGCAGCAGATCGGCGATCTCCATCTCGCGCCCCGAAGGCGGCCCGTCGTCCTGGTTCGCCCAGGCCTCGAACGTGCCGGGCGGGACGTCCGGGTTCAGGTCGGGCACCACGATCGAGATCGGCATGTCGCTCGCGATCACTTTCCAGGCCGCGGTGGATTCGGCCAGCGCGTTCTTCAGCCACTGCAGTTGCTCGGGCCCGAGAAAGTCGGCATCGCGGCCGGGGGCGGTCTGGCGGTTGGGCGAATTGGCTCCGCGATAGCTGCGCTCGTCCAGCATGAACACGTCGACCAGCGGGCCCATGCGAAAGGACCGGTAGACCCGCTCCGGATCGCGCGCATCGAAGCGCATCGGGTTGTATTCGAACATCGCCCGATTCGCGCGCGCCGACAGCAGCGAAATGCTGCGCTCCTGATAGCGCTTGTCCTCCGCTCCGATGCGCTGGCCGGGATACCAGTTGTTGCGCGTCTCGTGGTCGTCCCACTGGACGAGCATCGGCACCTCGGCGCAGAAGCGCTGCTTGTTCGCATCGAGGAAGTTGTAGGCGAAGTTGCCGCGGTAGTCGTCCAGCGATTCGGCGACCTTGCTCTTGGCCGGAGTGACCAGGTTCTTCCACAGGCTGCCGTCGTCGAGCCGGACCTCGGCCCGGATCGGCCCGTCGGCATAGATCTGGTCGCCGGAGTGGATGAAGAAGTCCGGCTGGAAGCGCCGCATCGACTCGTAGACACGATAGCCGCCGCGGCTTTCATCGATGCCCCAGCCCTGGCCGGCCTCGTCGCCGGAGAACGCGAAGACCAGGTCGCGCGGCGTGTCCGGCGGCGTGCGGAGGCGGCCGATCAGCGGCACGCTGTAGACCTTGGGATCGGCGAGATCCTGGAAGCTCACGCGGTAGAAGTGGGTCTGCCCCGGCGCGAGCGCGTCGAGATCGACACGCGCGGTGAAATCGCTGGGCTCGAGTGCCGCGGGCCCGACGACACGCCGGAAGTCCTTCATCGATTCGGTGGTCGCGACGTCGACGATCATGCGCGCCGGCCGATCCGCGCGGCTCCAGACGATGGCGCGCCGATCGGTCACGTCGCCGCTCATCACGCCGCAAGGCATCTGCGGCCGCGCGCTGTCGGGCGTGACGACCGCGGGCGCCATGCCCTGGGCCAGGACCTCGCGCAGGCCGGCGCCCGCGGCAACGCCGGCCGCGATGGCCCGCAGCGCTCGCCGCCGCGCGGAATCGAAGGGTGGACTGTCGTTCATCTGCCTATCCTCGCCGTGATCAACCCTCGAGGCTAGGCGAGCCGCGTGACCGGCCGATGTCACGCCCCTGTCAAAGCCCCTGCCTACAGTCCGCCGACCACAATCCGGAGGAGTCCTCGTGTCGTTCGAATTTCGCAAGCCGTCTCTCCCCTTCTTTCATCGCGGCATCGTGACCGCGATCGCCGCTGCGTGCGCCCTCGCCGCCTGCGGCGGCAGCGACGACGGCGACAGCCAACAGCCTTTCAGGACGCTGGACGGCAACCAGCCGCTGGTCATCGGCCATCGCGGCCTGCCCGGGCTGTTCCCGGAAGAGACCCAGCCGGCCTACGAAGGCGCCGCCGACGCCGGGGCGGACTCGCTGGAGGAAGACCTGCATCTCTCGAAGGACTGCGTGCTGATCGCGCGCCACAACCCCTGGATGAGCGACAACACCAACATCGCCGCCGTGGCGGCCAGCAACCCGGGCTTCGCCGCGCGCAAGCGCACCGTGCCCGGCCGGCTGGTCGACGTGACCTACTCGCTCGCCACCTACGGCGGCCCGGCGCAATACCTGACCGACCTGGCCGACCCGAACGACCCGAAGTCGGTGCTGAAGTCGCTGATCGTCGACGGCGAGGACCACACCAACGACTGGTCGGTCACCGACTTCACCGTCGCCGAATTGAAGCAGATCGGCGGCACGACCTACGATGCGGCCAACGAGCGGCCGGCCGCTTTGAACGGAAAGTACCCGATCCTGACCTTCCAGGAGATCATCGACATCGCCAAGGCCAAGGGCGCCGCGCTGGGCAAGACCTTCACGGTCTATCCCGAGGCGAAGAATCCGGTCTGGAACAACGCGCAGGCCATCGCCAACGGCTGCGGAACGGGCAGCCATCCGTTCGAAGACGCGATCCTGAAGATCATCAAGGACAACGGCATGAACACGAAGGATGCGCCGATCTTCGTGCAGAGCTTCGATCCGGCAAGCCTGAAGTACCTGCGCGCCGCCGGCCTGCAGACCAAGGTGGTGCAGCTGGTCGACGGCAACGACGTCAACTACAAGACCGGCGAGATGATCTACCAGACCAACGACGTCTACAACTTCGTCGACGGCCGGCCGTACAGCTGGACGCTCGCCGGCGACGGCCGCTACTTCGGCGAGATGCTGACGCCCGCCGGCCTGGCCGAGGTCAAGACCTATGCGGACGGCATCGGCCCGTGGAAGCCGCAGGTGATGGCGCTCACCGTCTCGCCCTTCCCGGCGACGAACGCCGACGGCACGCCCTACACCGGCAAGCTCGCGGACGTGAACAGCGTGACGCCGACGAGCCTGATCGCGGACGCGCACAAGGCCGGTCTCTTCGTCCACAGCTACACCTTCCGCAACGAGCAGAAGTATCTGGCCGGGTTCTACAAGGGCGATCCGGTGCTGGAGGACGTGACCTTCTTCCGCGCCGGCATCGACGGGATCTTCACCGACTTCGCCAACACCGGCGTCGCGGCGCGGGCGGTGTACCTGAAGGAGCTCGGACGCTGAGGATCACGCCGGCACGGGCACGCGCTGCGCCTCGCTGGCCAGCCTGAACGCGCCGACGATCCGGGTGAGCGCCGAGGCCTGATGGCTGAGGCTTTCAGCGGACGCTGCCGATTGCTCGACCAGCGCGGCGTTCTGCTGGGTCACCCGGTCGAGCTGGTTGACCGCGTCGCCGACCTGGCCGATGCCCAGGGTCTGTTCCCGGGTCGCGGTATCGATCTCCGAGATCAGCTGCGCGACCTTCTGCACCTGGGCCACGATCTCGTTCATCGTGGCACCGGCATCGCTGACCAATCCGGCTCCCGTGCCGACCTGGTCGACGCTTTGTCCGATCAGGCTCCTGATCTCCTTGGCAGCCGTCGCGGCCCGCTGCGCGAGCGTGCGCACTTCCCCGGCCACCACGGCAAAACCTCTTCCGTGCTCGCCGGCGCGCGCCGCTTCCACCGCGGCGTTCAGCGCCAGGATGTTGGTCTGGAAGGCGATGCCATCGATCACGCCGGTGATGTCCGCGATCTTGCGCGAGCCGGCCGATATCTCCCCCATCGTCTCCACCACCCGGCCCACCGCTGCCCCGCCCTTGACTGCCACGGCACTGGCCACGCTGGCCAGGTCGGAGGCCGAGCGTGCCGCGGCGGCGCTCTGCTTGACCGTCGCCGTGATCTGTTCCATCGATGCCGCCGTCTGCTGCAGATTGGAAGCCTGCTCCTCGGTACGTTCCGACAAGTCGGCGTTGCCGCTGGCAATCTGCGCGGAGCCGGTCGCGATCGAATGGCTGCTTTCGCGAACCTGCCGCACGATCCCCACCAGACTCCGGTTCATCGTCTTGAGCGCCGACAGGAGCTGGCCGGCTTCGTCGGTGCCGCGGACTTCGATCTCGGAGGTGAGGTCGCCCGACGCGACAGCCTGGGCCACCTTGACGGCGTTGGCGATCGGCACGGTGACGGAGCGCGTCAGCATCACGGCAATGGCGACGGCGAAGCCGGTCGCGATGGCGGCCAGCGCGATCATCAGGATGGTGGCGCCATGGGCCATGTCCGCAGCCTCGGCGCCGAACTGCTCCATCCCTTCGACCTGGGTTCGAGCGAAGGCCTCGATCGCCGCCAGGTAGACCGTTTGCAACGGCATCATGTCCTGGACGAGGTAATTGCGGCCCGCGTCGATCTTGCCTGCCACGATCATCTCGATCAGCCGCTCCTCGTGCTCCTTGAACACGCTGCGTGCGTCCGTCATCGACTTGAGCGCATCCTTTCCCTTCTGCGTCCTGATCGTCGCCTCGAGTCTCTCGATGGCCCCGGCGATCACCGGCATCGACTCGCGGATCTTCTTCAACTCGCTGCCGACGATCGCCTGATCCGTGGTGAGCAGGGCGGTGCGCATCGCACGTGCCTGCTTGTTGACTTCGTTCTCGACGGTTTGCGCATGCGCCACCTTCACATACCGGTCATGCAGGATGACTTCGGTGTTGTTGTCCACCGCGTTGATCCGGCTGATACCCACGCCGGCGATGCCGGCGAGCAATGCAATGACCATCGCGAAGCCCGATGCCAGGCGAACGCCGATCCGAAGATTGCCAAAAAATCCCATGCTGATTCCCAAGACGACGACCCGACTCACGGGCTGACAGGTCGCCCTGCGACTGCAGCCCCCAATCGTCGGCCTCGGCACGTCTGCGCGCGCTGGCCGAACAACCCAGGCTATCGGCAGTTTCCATGAGGACTTGACGTGCCGAGCACCAGCCCAGGCACCGATGCGAGCAGTCTGCAATAGATAAATCTGCTTGATTTAATAAAACCAGAACACCGGCGCGCATGGACTAGGGGATGTCCCGATGGAGACATTCGATCGTCGTACTCCTATATTCCATTCACCTTTATTTAATCGCCCAGATGGCCAAGCCCCCTCGATTGCCCGCCCGTGAACCGGCCCCCGAGAGTGCTCGCCGGCCGGGCCGCGGGGCCAATTCGGCACAGATGCGCGCCTACAACGAGCGGGTGATCCTGCAGCGCCTGCGCCGCGTCGGCGAGGCGTCCAAGGCGGACCTGGCGCGTGATACCCGGCTCACGCAAACGGCAGTCGGCAGCATCGTTCAGTCGCTGGAGGAGGCGGGCCTGGTTCATGCGGCGGGCCGGCGCGAGAACGGCGAGCGCGGCCAGCCGGCCGGGCTCTATCGCCTGGACCCGAAGGGCGCCTTCGGCATCGGCGTGCGACTGGACCGGTCGCGGACAGAGACTGTCATCGCCGATCTGGCCGGCAACATTCTCGCGAGCCGATCGCACGACATGCGGCTGCCCCCTCCCGAGCGGGCACTCGAGATCGTCTGCGACGACATCCGCCGCGTGCTGCGCAACCTCACGCCGGCCGAGCGCGGGCGGCTCGCCGGCGTCGGACTCGGGCGACCCTATCACCTCGGCCATTGGCTGCATGAACTCGACCTGCGGGCCGGATTCCGCCAATGGGACGACGTGGACTTCGCAGCGATGCTGCAGCAGTCGGTGCAGTTGCCGGTATTCGAGGAGAACGACGGCACCGCCGCCGCCATCGCCGAGCTGCTGTTCGGGGTCGGGCATTCGGAGAGCGACTATCTCTATCTCTTCGTCGGACCGGCGGTGGGCGGCGGCGCGGTGCTCGAAGGCGAAAGCCTGCGCGGCAGGACCGGCAATGCGGTGGACGTGGGCATGCTGCCGGTGCCGCACAGCCGGCTCGCGTCGGCACCGAAGGCCGAAGGTCCGGCGACGATTCTTCTGTCGCGCGCTTCGTTGAACGTGCTCGCGCGTCACCTGCGTCACGGCGGCTTCGAGGTCGCCGGCCGGGCCGATCTGCAAAAGGCCTTCGACCAGGCTCATCCGGCCCTTCACGAGTGGCTGGACGACTGCATCGAGGCGCTGGTCCATGCCGTGCGTGCCGCGGTCTCGGTGCTCGACGTGCCGGTCTGCGTGATCGATACCGACATCGAAGGCGGCTTCATCGCCGAGCTGATCCGGCGCCTGGAAAGCGCGCTGGCCGCCATCGCGCCGGAATGGCGCGTCGCCCCGCGCATCGTGCGCGGCACGTTCGGCGCCGACGCCAGCGCACTCGGCGCCGCGAGCCTGCCGGTGTTCTTTCACTTCGCGCCGCGCGCCGAGCTGCTGCGCAGCGGGCTCGTCGTGGATGCACCGGCCCGCAGCGCCTCGACGGCGATGGACCGGCCATGAACCCGCTCGCGCACGCGCAACGGGACAACTCGCACTGGTGCGCCCGGGCTCCGCCGTGGCCGCCGCGAAGCACATCCGTCCCTTTTCGTCCGCGCCCAGACTACATCGAGGAGACCCCATGAACGACCACGACCCGCACAACGCGTCCCGCCGCCAATTCGTCAAGCAGTCCGCCGCACTCGGCACCGTGGCAGCGGCCTCGTTCGGCCTCATCGGCGCCGCCCAGGCCGCACCGATCGAGTTGCGCTACTTCTACCGCGCGCCGTGGCCGTCATCGGAAATCTATGCCAACTGGCTGATCGACGAGTGGAACAAGAAGAACGGCACGCGCATCCACGTCACCGGCGCGAGCGTCGACGGCGAGACCTACAAGACCAAGCTCACCATCGAACTGAGCTCGAGCAGCCCGCCGGACCTGTACTACTCCTGGGAAGGCGGCCGCGGCGCGGAACTGGTGGCCAACGGCTTCTCGGCGAATCTCGATGCCTACTACGCCAAGTACGGCTGGGACAAGAGCCTGGTGCCGGCGGGCGTGCAGCTCGCGACGATCAACGGCCACAAGCATTTCGTGCCGACCGAGATGTGCGCCTCGGTGGTCTGGTACCGCCCCGACATCTACCAGAAGCTCGGACTGACGGTGCCGAAGACCTGGGACGAACTGCTCGCCAACGCCCAGAAGGCGAAGAGCGCCGGCATGGCCGGCTTCATGCTCGCGAACCAGAAGAAGTGGCCGTCGCAATTCATGTGGTCGGCGATCCTCGTCAACAAGCACGGGCTCGACACCTACGACGCGGTGATCGGCAACAAGATCCCGTGGACCGATCCGCGCATCGTCGATGCCACCGCGGTGATGGAAAAGCTCGCGAAGGACGGCTTGTTCGAGCAGTCGTTCAACTCGATCGACGTCGGCCCGGCGATGGTGCCGTGGAGCCAGGGCAAGGTGCTGCACTGGTACCAGGGCTCTTTCAACCTCGGGCGCTTCCGCGGCGAGAACCCGCAATGCTGCGTGGTGCCGATGGACTGGTTCGCGATGCCGCCGATCGGCGGCAAGAAGCCGACGATGTCGGTCTTCGCCGAAGACACCATCATGATCCATTCGAAGAGCAAGAACCCGGATGCCGCCGCCGAGTTCCTGAACTGGATGGTCTCGAAGGACGCGATGACGAAGAAGCTCGAGATCGACAAGCCCTTCCCGTCGAACGTCGCAGCCGACCTGTCGCGCCTGACGCCGATGGAGCAGCGCCTCGGCAAGGCGATGGGCGAAGCGGGCTCGTTCACGTTCATGCACGTCGACCATGCGGTATCGCCCGCGATTTCGGACAAGTTCCTCGACGGCTTGCAGGGCGTGCTGGCGGGTGCGATGTCGCCGCAGCAGGCGATGCAGCTGACCGAACAGGAAGCCGTGCGGGTGCGCGGCAAGGTCTGATCCGCCCCCGCGAGGCCGGGTGCGATCGCATCGCAACCGGCCGCGCGGGGCCTTCCTTCGCCTGTTCGGCGGGAGCCCGCAGATGGCCCACTATCAATTCGAATCGGACGTGCGCGGCCCGCGGGCGATGCTCGCCTTCGCGCGCCAGCACACCTTCGTCGCGGTGTTCGGCATCGCCATGCCGGTGCTGCTGTTCGCCGCCTTCATCGGCTATCCGATCCTCTACACGATCTGGCTCAGCTTCCACGAATGGAACGGCATGACGCCGGAGAAGAAGTTCGTCGGGCTGGCGAACTACGCCTACCTGATCGGCGACGACTACTTCTACACGGCGCTCGCCAACAACTTCAAGTGGCTGGTGGTGATGCTCGTCTTTCCGGTGAGCCTGGGCTTCCTGATCGCCTACGCCCTGCGTTCGCGGCTGGTCTATGCAGCCACGCTGCTGCGCACAGTGGTGTTCTTTCCGATCACGATGTCGCTGGTCGCGGTGGGATTGATGTTCCTCTTGATCCTGAATCCGCTCTTCGGCGCCTTCGACACCATCCTGCGGGGACTCGGCCTCGGCTTTCTGGTGCGCGAGTGGTTCGGCGACTACAAGGTCGCGCTGTACACGCTCGCGGTGGTCTCAGGCTGGGCCTTCACCGGCATTCCGATGATCTACTACTTCGCCGGCCTGGGCGACGTGCCGAAGGAGACTTTCGACGCTGCGCGCATCGAGGGCGCCGGGCATTTTTCGCTGATACGCAGCGTGGCGCTGCCGCAGCTGCGGCCGGTCACCGCGGTGGTCGTGATGCTGACCCTGTTCGAATCGATGCGCGCCTTCGACCTGGTCGCGACGATGACCAAGGGCGCGCCCTTCGGCAAGACCAACGTGCTCGGCTACGTGGTCTACCTCGAGAGCTTCTGGAACTCGCGCTTCGGCTATGGCGCGACGCTCAGCGTCGCGATCCTCGCGATCTCGCTCGCGCTCGCCGCGCTGGTGCTCGGCAAGGTGCTGAAAGGGGCCTTCGATGACTGAACTCTCGATGCGCCGGCCGGCGAGCCGATCGCGGCGGCTCTGGCAACTGCTGCCGAAGATCTCGGGCACCGCGCTCGCGCTGCTGATCGCCGCGGTCTGGCTCGGGCCGATCCTGCTGATGGTGATCACGTCGATCAAGTCGAACGCGGACTTCCTCGCCGGCCCGTTCTCGCTGCCGGGCTCGCCGACCTTCAAGCCCTATGTCGACGTCTGGTCCGGCCTCGGCTTCGACCATCTGCTGTGGAACAGCCTGGTCTACGCGAGCCTCGGCTCGGCGCTCGCGGTGCTGCTCGGCCTGATACCGGCGTTCGCGCTGGCGCGCTTCCCGGTGCCGGGCAAGAAGCTGATCTTCGGCGTGCTGCTGACCGGCCTGATGCTGCCGCAGCAGACGGTGCTGATCCCGCTCTACGACACCTTGCGCGCGATGCACCTGCTCGACACGCGCATCGGCCTGATCATCGTGCACGGCGTCTACGGCATGCCGATGCAGATCCTCGCGCTGCGCGCCTTCATGACGACGATCCCGCGCGAGATCGAGAAGGCCGCGCACCTCGAAGGCGCGACCGACTGGCAGGTCTTCCGGCAGATCATCCTGCCGCTGTCGGTGCCGGGGATCCTGGTCGGCTACACGCTGAACTTCATCGCCATCTGGAAGGAGTTCGTGTTCGGGCTGGTGTTCCTCAACAGCGAGGCGAACTTCCCGCTCACCGTCGGCATGCTCAAGCTGAACAGCGATCGCTACATCTCGGTCTTCAACCTGCCGGCGGCCGGGCTCGTGATCTCGCAGATCCCGATCGCGATTCTGTTCCTGCTGACCTATCGCAAGCTTTCGGGCGGCAACTTCGTCGGTGCGGTCAAGGGCTGATTCGTTTCAACTCAACACGGAAGATCTCATGGCTGCAGTCGAACTGATCAAGGTGGACAAGCGCTTCGGCGGACACCAGGTCATCGCGGATCTCAATCTCGACATCGCCGATGGCGAGTTCACGGTGCTGGTGGGCCCCTCGGGCTGCGGCAAGAGCACGACCCTGCAGATGGTCGCCGGGCTCGAATCGATTTCCGCCGGCCAGTTGCTGATCGGCGGGCGCGACGTGACCGACCTGCCGCCGAAGAACCGCGACATCTCGATGGTGTTCCAGTCCTATGCACTGTTCCCGCACATGACGGTGCTCGACAACATCGCCTATGGCCTGAAGCTGCGCAAGGTGCCGAAGGACGAGATCGCGCGGCAGGTGGGCGAGGTCTCGAAGCGCCTGCACATCGACAAGTTCCTCGAGCGCCTGCCGAAGGCCTTGTCCGGCGGCCAGCGGCAGCGGGTCGCGCTGGCGCGCGCCGTGGTGCGGCGGCCGGGCGTCTTCCTGATGGACGAGCCGCTCTCCAACCTCGATGCCAAGCTGCGTGTCGAGGCGCGCAGTTTCCTCGTCAAGATGCACCACGAGCTGCGCACGACGACGATCTACGTCACCCACGATCAGGCCGAGGCGATGACGATGGGCAGCAAGATCGTGGTGATGAACGACGGCGTGATCCAGCAGGCCGCGGCGCCGCTGGTCGTCTACAACAGGCCGGCGAACCGCTTCGTCGCCGGCTTCATCGGCTCGCCGGCGATGAACTTCATCGAGCTGGACTATGCCGATGGCCATGTGATCGACAGCGCGTGCGGCATCCGCCTCGCGGTGCCGGAGCCCAAGCGCAGCGCGCTCGACCGGCGCGCCGCGGCGCGCGTCGTGATGGGCGTGCGGCCGGAGCATTTCCATGTCCAGCCCCGCAGCGACGGCGTGCCGCCCAACGACGGCTCGCGCTGGACCGTCGACGTGACCCAGCATCTGGGTCACGGCACGCTGCTCGACATCCGCAACGGCCCCCATCGCGCGGTCGCGCGGTCGGGCGCGGACGATGACTCGCGCGACGACGAGCTGCGCAGCTTCACGATCGAGATGGACAAGGCTCATTTCTTCGACGCGGAGAGTGGCGTGAACCTCGCGCCGTAGCGCAGTTTCCGGATCGGATGCTCCGCGGAGCCTGATCCGCGCAAATGCCGATGGCCGGCCCGGCGAGGCGCGGGCAAGCTGGCGCGCATCCGGTCACCGCGAATCGAAGGAAGCCCGCATGCCCCCTGCCCTCTCCCGCCAGACGATCGGCGATCTGCCGCGCCGCACTGCCGCCCGCTCTCCCGCCAAACTCGCGATCGCCTGCGGCGCCGTGCAATGGACCTATGCCGAGTTCGATGCGGTATGCGAGCGCGTCGCCGCGGGCCTTGCACAGCGCGGCATCACGAAGGGCGACCGCGTCGCGCTGCTCGCCCGCAATTCGCACGCCTTCGCCGCGATGCGCTTCGCGCTGGCGCGCCTCGGCGCGGTGCTGGTGCCGATCAACTTCATGCTGAAGGCGGACGAGATCGCGTTCATCCTGCGCCACTCCGGCGCCTGCCTGCTCGCCACCGACAGCGGCATGGGAGAGACCGCCCGCACCGCCGCGGCGCAGGGCACCCAGGTCCGCCAGTTCGTCTGGCTGCCGAGCGAGGCGCCGAGCGAAGCCGCCACGGAGATGACGCGTTTCGACGAGCTCGCCGCCACCGCCGGCACGGCGCCGCCGGTCGCTCTGCGCGATGACGACCTGGCGCAGATCGTCTACACCAGCGGCACCGAATCGGCCCCGAAGGGCGCGATGCTGAGCCACAGCGCGGTGCTGTGGCAGTACGTCAGCTGCATGCTCGACGGCGAGATGAGCGGCGACGACCGGGTGCTGCATTCGCTGCCGCTGTACCACTGCGCGCAGCTCGACTGCTTCCTCGGCCCGGGCATCTATCAGGGCGCGGCCAACATCGTCACCAGCCTGCCGACGCCCGAGAACCTGCTGCCGCTGATCGCGAAGCACCGCATCAGCTCGTTCTTCGCGCCGCCGACGGTGTGGATCGCGTTGCTGCGCTCGCCGCTCTTCGACGGCACCGACCTGTCGTCGCTGAACAAGGGCTACTACGGCGCGTCGATCATGCCGGTAGAGGTGCTGAAGGAGATGCAGCGGCGGCTGCCGGCGGTGCGCCTCTGGAACTTCTATGGCCAGACCGAGATCGCCCCGCTCGCGACGGTGCTGAAGCCCGAAGACCAGCTGCGCAAGCCCGGCTCGGCCGGCAAGCCGGTGCTGAACGTCGAGACGCGGGTGGTCGACGATGCGATGCGCGACGTGGCGGTGGGCGAAGTCGGCGAGATCGTGCATCGCTCGCCGCAATTGCTCGCCGGCTACTACGACGACGAGGCGCGCACCCGCGCGGCCTTCGAAGGCGGATGGTTCCACAGCGGCGACCTCGCGGTGCTCGACGACGAGGGCTACCTGACCGTCGTCGACCGCAAGAAGGACATGATCAAGACCGGCGGCGAGAACGTCGCCAGCCGCGAGGTCGAGGAGGCGATCTACGCGTTGCCGCAGGTCTCGGAGGCGGCGGTGATCGGGCTGGCGCATCCGAGGTGGGTCGAGGCGGTGGTGGCGGTTGTGGTGGCCAGGCCCGGGCAGCCGCTGACGGCGGAAGACGTGATGCGGCACTGCGCCGCGAAGCTGGCTTCGTTCAAGGTGCCGAAGGGCGTGGTCTTCGTCGACAGCCTGCCGAAGAACCCGAGCGGCAAGCTGCTGAAGCGGGAGCTGCGGCGGGTGCATGCCGGGCTGTTCGCCGGGCCGGGCTGACGCGGCCGGGTGCGGTGCCCCGGCGACGAGGCTTGCAGGGTGGCGAAAACCGCCAGCCCCTGCGGTGCCTGAGGCTATCGCCTTCCGTTGCCGCAACGCCTACAGTGCATCGCAAACGGAGACTCCGCGAATGACCGACCTGTCCGCAGAATTCAAGGCCCTGGCCCAGTACCGCCCGACCAACAAGGTTCGCTTCGTCACCGCCGCTGCCCTCTTCGACGGCCATGACGCCGCGATCAACATCATGCGGCGCATCCTGATGAGCATGGGCGCCGAGGTGATCCACCTCGGCCACAACCGTTCGGTCGACGAAGTCGTCACCGCGGCGCTGCAGGAAGACGCCCAGGGCATCGCGATCAGCAGCTACCAGGGCGGCCACGTCGAGTATTTCAAGTACATGGTCGACCTGCTGCGCCAGCGCGGCGGCGAGCACATCCAGGTGTTCGGCGGCGGCGGCGGGGTGATCGTGCCGGCCGAGATCCGGGACCTGCAGAGCTACGGCGTGAGCCGCATCTACAGCCCGGAAGACGGCCAGCGCATGGGCCTGGCCGGCATGATCGGCGAGATGATGATGCGCGCGGACGTCGACCTCTCGGTCTACGCGCCGAAGAAGCTCGACGCGATCACCGGGCACAGCGAAGCCGCCTGGCGCGCGCTGGCCCAGCTGATCACTGCGCTGGAGAACGGCCGCGCCGATCCGGCCCTGACGGCCGGGTTGCACGAGCAGTCGAAGCAGAAAAAGGTCCCGGTCCTCGGCATCACCGGCACAGGCGGCGCCGGCAAGTCCTCGCTGACCGACGAGCTGATCCGCCGTTTGCGCCTCGACCAGGACGACACCTTGCGCATCGCCGTCATCAGCATCGACCCGTCGCGCCGCAAGAGCGGCGGCGCACTGCTCGGCGACCGCATCCGCATGAATGCCATCACGACATGGGCCCCCAAGCTTGCCGCTTCGCGGACTTCGCTGCCCCCCGAGGGGGCGTCCGACGCCTTGGGGCGGCCCGGCGGCGCCGGGGCGCCAGGCCCGCGGGTCTATGTGCGCAGCCTTGCCACCCGCGACACCGGCAGCGAGATCAGCCAGGCCCTGCCCGACGTGCTCGCCGCGTGCAAGCTCGCCGGCTTCGACCTGATCATCGTCGAGACCTCCGGCATCGGCCAGGGCGACGCGGCGATCGTGCCGCTGGTCGACGTGCCGATGTACGTGATGACGCCCGAGTTCGGCGCCGCGAGCCAGCTCGAGAAGATCGACATGCTGGACTTCGCCGAGTTCGTCGCGATCAACAAGTTCGACCGCAAGGGCGCGGCCGACGCCTTGCGCGACGTCGCCAAGCAGGTGCAGCGCAACCGCGAAGCCTTCGGCCAGCGCGCCGAGCAGATGCCGGTCTTCGGCACGATGGCCAGCCGCTTCAACGACGACGGCGTGACCGCGCTGTACCAGGCGCTGAAGCTGCGCCTCGGCGAGCTCGGCCTGCCGCTGAAGGAAGGCCGGCTGCCGCAGGTCGATACGCGCCACAGCACGCACCAGACCCCCGTCGTGCCGGGCGCCCGCGTGCGCTACCTGGCCGAGATCGCCGACACCGTGCGCGGCTACAAGCGCCGCGCGATCGAACAATCGCGCCTGGCGCGCGAAGTGCAGCAGCTGCGCGCCTCGGCGCGCATGCTGGCCGAGGACCGCCCCGACCGCGCGAACGCCGCCGACGCCATCAGCGACCTGGCGGCGAAACGCGAAGCGAAGCTCGACCCCGCCGCCCGCCACCTGCTCGCCCAGTGGCCGGCGATGCAGCAGGCCTACGCCGGCGACGAGTACGTCGTGAAGATCCGCGACAAGGAGATCCGCACCCAGCTGACGCACACCACGCTCTCGGGGAGCAAGATCCGCAAGGTCGCGCTGCCGCAGTACGAGGACCACGGCGAGCTGCTGAAATGGCTGATGCTCGACAACGTGCCGGGCAGCTTCCCCTACGCCGCCGGCACCTTCGCGTTCAAGCGCGAAGGCGAAGATCCGACGCGCATGTTCGCCGGCGAAGGCGATGCCTTCCGCACCAACCGCCGCTTCAAGCTGGTTTCCGAAGGCATGCCGGCGAAGCGCCTGTCGACCGCCTTCGACTCGGTCACCTTGTACGGCAACGATCCCGACCTGCGCCCCGACATCTACGGCAAGGTCGGCAACTCCGGCGTCAGCATCGCGACGCTGGACGACATGAAGGTGCTGTACGGCGGCTTCGACCTGTGCAACCCGTCGACCTCGGTCAGCATGACGATCAACGGCCCCGCGCCGACCATCCTCGCGATGTTCATGAACACCGCGATTGATCAGCAGCTGGCGAAGTTCGAGGCCGACAACGGCCGTGCGCCGACCGCAACCGAAGCCGCGAAGATCCGCGAATGGGCCCAGGCCAACGTGCGCGGCACGGTGCAGGCCGACATCCTGAAAGAAGACCAGGGCCAGAACACCTGCATCTTCTCGACCGAGTTCAGCCTGAAGGTGATGGGCGACATCGCCGAATACTTCGTGCACCACCAGGTGCGCAACTTCTATTCGGTCAGCATCAGCGGCTACCACATCGCCGAAGCGGGTGCGAACCCGATCAGCCAGCTCGCGTTCACCTTGAGCAACGGCTTCACCTTCGTCGAAGCCTATCTGGCGCGCGGCATGCACATCGACGACTTCGCGCCCAACCTGAGCTTCTTCTTCAGCAACGGCATGGACCCGGAATACACGGTGCTCGGCCGCGTCGCGCGACGCATCTGGGCGGTGGCGCTGCGCGACAAGTACGGCGCCAACGAGCGTTCGCAGAAGCTCAAGTACCACGTGCAGACCTCGGGCCGCTCGCTGCATGCGCAGGAGATCCAGTTCAACGACATCCGCACCACCTTGCAGGCCTTGATCGCGGTCTACGACAACTGCAACTCGCTGCACACCAATGCCTTCGACGAAGCCATCACGACGCCGACCGAGGACAGCGTGCGCCGCGCGATGGCGATCCAGATGATCATCAACCGCGAATGGGGCCTGGCGAAGAACGAGAACCCGAACCAGGGCGCCTTCATCATCGACGAGCTGACCGAGCTGGTCGAGGAGGCGGTGCTCGGCGAGTTCGAGAAGATCGCCGAACGCGGCGGCGTGCTCGGCGCGATGGAGACCGGCTACCAGCGCGGCAAGATCCAGGAAGAGTCGATGCACTACGAGATGCTGAAGCACACCGGCGAATACCCGATCGTCGGCGTCAACACCTTCCGCAACCCGCATGGCGACACGGTCTCGGAGACGATCGAACTCGCGCGCTCGACCAGCGACGAGAAGGAAAGCCAGTTGACGCGCCTGCGGGACTTCCACGCACGCCATGCCGACGAGTCCCCGGCGATGCTGCAGCGCCTGCAGCAGGCGGTGATCGACAACAGGAACGTGTTCGAGGTGCTGATGGATGCGGTGCGCGTCTGCTCGCTCGGGCAGATCACGACGGCGCTGTTCGAAGTCGGCGGGCAGTACCGCCGCAGCATGTGAAATGTCGGGCGGCAGCTGAGTGTCCGCGTACCCCGAGCGCATCGTCTGCATGACCGAGGAGCCGACCGAGGTCCTGTACGCGCTCGGAGAAGAGCAGCGCATCGTCGGCATCTCCGGGTTCACGGTAAGACCGGCCCGAGCGCGGCAGGAGAAGCCGCGCGTCTCGGCCTTCACCAGCGCGAAGATCGACCAGATCCTCGCGCTGAAGCCCGACCTGGCGATCGGCTTCTCCGACATGCAGGCCGACATCGCGCAGGCGCTGATCAAGAGCGGGGTCGAGGTCTGGATCAGCAACCACCGTTCGGTCGAAGGCATCGTCGGCTACGTGCGGCGGCTCGGCGCGATGGTCGGCGCGGGCGAGAAGGCGCAGGCCTATGCCGATGAGCTGCAGTCGCGCCTGGATCGCACGCGCGAGGCAGCGGCCAGGCTGCCGCGCCGGCCGCGGGTGTACTTCGAGGAATGGGACGAGCCTCAGATCAGCGCGATCCGCTGGGTCAGCGAGCTGATCGGCCTGGCCGGCGGCGACGACATCTTCCCCGAGCTGGCCGCCGCGAGCCTGGGCCGCGACCGCATCATCGCAGCGCCGCTGGAGGTCGTCGCGCGCGGGCCGGACATCATCATCGGCTCGTGGTGCGGCAAGAAGTTCCGCCCCGAGCGCGTCGCCGCCCGGCCCGGCTGGGCCGAGGTGCCGGCGGTGCGCGACGGCGAACTGCACGAGATCAAGTCGCCGCTGATCCTGCAGCCCGGCCCGGCGGCGCTGACCGACGGGCTCGAGGCGCTGCACGCCATCGTGCGGCGCTGGTCGGCCCGGAAGACAGACGCCGGCTGATCGATCCGCGGGCTGTGCGCGACCGGCCCGACAATGCCCGGCCGCGGCCGTTGACGTGGCGCACAATCGTCCATACACTGGCCCTGTGAACATCGAGTGGGATCCGGCCAAGGCCGCCGCCAATCTCAGGGAGCACAAGGTGGGTTTCGCGGAAGGCGCAACTGTGCTGACCGATGACTTCGCACTGACCCGCGAAGACCCCGATTCCCTCGGCGAACAGCGGTTCGTCACTCTGGGGATGAGTGCCACGGGTGCCTTGCTCGTCCTTGTCTACACGCATCGGGAACCCGACGCCTACCGCATCATTTCATGTTGGAAGGCCAACAAACCTCAGAGAGCCCAGTATGAAAAAGCCCGCCGCTGAACCGCATCGCGACATCGATTTCTCGAACGCCAGGCGCGGCGCCGTGATCGCGCTCGAACCAGGCAAAACCAAGATCTCGATCCGCCTGGACAACACGGTCATCGAGCACTTCCGCGCCGCCGTCGACAAGGCGGGATCCGGCAACTACCAGACCCTGATCAACGACGCGCTGCTCGCCTACATCCAGCAGCGCAACGTACTCGAAGCCGTTCGGCAAGTCGTCCGCGAGGAACTGGCACCGGCTCGAGAGAAGGCGCGCCCGGCACGGACCCGCCAGGCAGTTGCCCCCACCGCCGGCTGAACGCCCGACCAAAACATCGCCGACCATGGACAACACCCTCACCGCCATCCCGTCCCCGGCGCGCCCGGCCCTGCACTACCCGTTCGACACGCCGCCCTCGCGCGGCGAGACGATGGAGGTCGCGCCCGGCGTGTTATGGATCCGCATGCCGCTGCCCTTCAAGCTCGATCACATCAATCTCTGGGCGATCGACGATGGCGACGGCTGGGCGGTGGTCGACACCGGCATCCGCAACGAGGAGACCATCGCCACCTGGCGCACGCTCTTCGACAAGTCGCCCGACGACCGCCCGATCACGCGGGTCATCGTCACCCACATGCACCCCGATCACATCGGCATGGCCGGCTGGCTGACGCGCAAGTTCAATTGCCGGCTGTGGATGACGCGGCTCGAGTACCTGAGCTGCCGTGCACTGGTCGCCGATACCGGGCGCGAAGCCCCCGCCGACGCGCTGAACTTCTACCGCCGCGCCGGCTGGAGCGAGGCCGCGGCCGAAGGCTACAAGACCCGCTTCGGCGACTTCGGCAAGGTGATCTACGCGATGCCCGACAGCTACCGCCGGCTGCAGGACGGCCAGGTGCTGCGCATCGGGGCGCACGACTGGAAGGTCATCGTCGGCAGCGGCCACTGCCCGGAACACGCCTGCCTGTACTGCGAGGAGCTGAAGCTCTTCATCTCCGGCGACCAGGTGCTGCCGCGCATCTCTTCCAACGTCTCGGTCTATCCGCTCGACCCGGATGCGAACCCGATGGCCGAATGGCTGGCTTCGCTCGACAAGATCCAGCGCGAAGTGCCCGACGACGTGCTGGTGCTGCCGGCGCACAACGAGTGTTTCCGCGGCCTGCATGCGCGCCTCGATCATCTGCGCCAGGGCCAGCACGTGGCGCTGGAGCGGCTGCGCCGCCGGCTGCAGGAGCCGCGTCGGGCGGTCGACGTCTTCGTCGCGCTGTTCGGCCGGCCGATCGATGAAAAGAGCGTCTCGCTGCTCGGCATGGCCACCGGCGAGGCGCTGGCCTGCCTGGCCTGGCTGGTGGCGCGCGGGGAGGCGAGCTGCGAAGCCGACGCGCAAGGCGTGGCCTGGTATCGGCTGGCGCAACCCGCCACTGCATGAGCGGCTCGGCGTCGACCTGGCAACCGCTGCGCCGCGCCGAGTTCCGCGCGGTCTTCTCCGGCGTGCTGTGCATGCACACCGCGACCTGGGTGAATCAGGTCGGCGGCGCCACCTTGATGACGACGCTGACGCCCTCGCCGCTGATGACCGCGCTGGTGCAGACCGCGGCCAGCCTGCCGGTGGTGCTGCTGGGCCTGCCCGCCGGCGCGGTCGCCGACCTGATCGACCGGCGGCGCTGGATGATGGGCATCCAGTTCGGCATGCTCGCCGCGGCGTTGCTGGCCGCGCTCGTCGTCGCGTTCGGCGGCCTCTCGCCCGCGGTGCTGCTGATGCTGACCGGGCTGATCGGCATCGGCCTGGCGCTGCAGGCACCGGCGGCGCAGGCGGTCTACGGCGAGGTCGTGCCGCGCGACGAGCTGGCCGTCGCGATGGCGCTCGGCAGCATGAGCTTCAACCTCTCGCGCGTCGTCGGCCCGGCGCTCGCCGGCGCGGTCATCGGCCTGGCCGGCGGCATGGGTCTTTATGCGACCCTGGCCTTGTGCAGCGGCCTGGTGATCGTCAGCCTGACGCGCTGGCGCTCACGCGGCGAACGCAGCCGCGTGCCGCCCGAGCGGCTGTGGAGCGCGCTGCGCGGCGGCATGCGCTACGTGCGGCACTCGCCGGACTGTCATCGCCCGCTGCTCTACACCCTCGCCTACATGAGCTGCGGCAGCGCCGCCTGGGCGCTGCTGCCGGTGCTGGCGCGCGATGTCTATCACCTCGGCTCCGGCGGCTACGGGCTGCTGCTCGGCTCCTTCGGCGTCGGCGGGCTGGCCGGCGTGTTCCTGATGCCGTTGGTGCGCGAGCGGCTCTCGCTGCCCCGCATCGTCGTCGCCTCGACCGCGGTGTTCGCCGCCGTCACCGGCGTGCTCGCGCTGGCGGCGCCGCTGCCGCTGACCCTGCTCGCGCTGCTGATCGGCGGCGCTTCGTGGATGATCGGCGCGACCTTGATGTACGCCGCGCTGCAGGAGACCTTGCCCGACTGGGTGCGCGCCCGCGGCCTCTCGATCTACAACCTGATCTACTTCGCCGCGATGGCCGGCGGCGCGGCGCTGTGGGGCGTGCTGACGGCGCCGGTCGGCACGCGCGGCGCGCTCGGCGCCGCGGCGGCCTGCATGTTCGGCGCCGCCTGGGCTTTCACGCGCTGGCCGCTGCACCCGTCGACCGCGAGCCATGAACGCGCCAGGACCCTGCTGTACGGCGGCGAGGCGCCGATCAGCCTGGTCGAGCCCGGCGCGGAGGATCGCAGCCCGTTGATCGTGCAGATCAGCTACCGCGTGCAGCCGCAGCACACCGCCGAGTTCCTGCGCGTCGCGCACGAGGTGGGCCGCTCCTGCCGCCGCAACGGCGCGGTCTTCTGGCGCCTGTTCCGCGAGATCGACACGCCCCATCTCTACGTCGAGCGCTACATGCTCGACTCGTGGCTGGACCACACCCGGCATCTCGACCGCACCACCGCCGCGGACCGGGCGCTGCGCGAGCGGCTGGCGTGTTTCCTCGAAGCCGGCAGCGAGCCGGCGCTGCGCCATCAACTGGTCGAGGAGCTGAGCAGCGCACCTTGAGCGGAAGGCCGGGCCGCTGTGCGACACCTCAGTGAAAGGCACCGCTGTCTCACTTCAGGCGTTTCAGGGGCGCTTCCCAGCGATGGCCGTCTTCATTGACGACCTGGCACACCGTTTCACCTTGGGCATCCACTCGGCACTCGAACTTGTTGCGCATCATGGTCGAGTCATCGCCGCCCTCGCTGAAGCACTTGGACGTCTCGACATAGAGAACCACGCCGTCGGTTCGAGCGCGCGCAGCACCTCGACAATCAGGGATGCGATGACCGTACTCTTCGCGCTGCACGTCGCGGCGCGTCCCGACGCCGTTCGCTTCGAAGTGCAAGGTCCCGCGATAGGACCCGATGGAATTGTCCGGGTCCGTGTCGTAGATATCCAGTCGATCCGGGCCGAGTTGCCAATCGCCCTCGAGAAAGGACAGGTCATGGCGCTCGAGTGCGCCTGGCGGAATCACTATCTTGCGACCGGCTGTCCTGTCCTGCGCTCGAGGCTCGGCGGCGCTCGCGATCGCCGCAGGCGGCTTCGCAGCGGGCCGCTTGACCGCCGGAGCCGAGGCCTTGGCGGCGGGCGCAGGGGCCGAGGCCGGGACGCGAGGCTCGGGGGCTGACGCCGCCGGCGCTGGCTCGGAGGCCGCGACCTCAGGCGCGGGAGCCGACGCCGGAACTTGCGGCGCAGGCGCCGACGCCACGGACGCCGGCGGATCGGGCACGCATTGGAAGCGCGCCGCGAGCGACGCCTTGTTCGCCAGCTCGGCTTCGAGCTCCTTGTTGTGCGATTCGGCTTCGGCGATCCGCAGGTCCAGCCCGCTAGCGGCGGACCGTGCTGCGGACCATTGCTTCACGCCCCACAGCGCCGCCAATGCCACAGCCGCCAGCAGCAGCCACGGGATGAATCTTCGCGCGATCGTTGCGGTTACCGGCGCCGAACGTCGAGCGGCGGATGCAGGAAGGGCCGAATCGATCGTCGACTGGACCACTGGGGCCACCGCCTCGGCCGGCGAGGCTGCCGAAGTCGGCAGCGGCATCCCTGGCGCGGCGTGACCCCAGAGCACGATGACCGGCTTGCCATCGACCCCGAACAGCCACTCTCCCGGCGGCTGCGACAGGGCGAGTTCGAGCGTCCGCGCAACCACCTGCGACGAGCCCGCTGCTTCGCGGCGCAACTGGTCTGCGAGTCCGCGGATGTCGTCGCGGATGGCGGCAGCGCGCCGCTCCAGCTTCCGGCTTGCCTCTTCAGGCAGTTCGGTGGCACGAGTGACCGGGCCGGCAAGCCGCGTCGTCCATGTGATCGAGCCGTCGGGCTCTGCTTTCGGCTTGGCCAGCAGGTCGCCGTGGCCGACGCCCAAGCGGCTGCTCAGGACATCAACGATCTGTTCATGCAAGCCTGACAGCTTGCCGCCATCCAAGTCGAGTTCGCGTGCCGCATCGCTCGGCGTTCGTATCAGTACTTGCGGCATCCGATCTTCCCCGAGTCGATTGACCACCCCGGACCGGGCTGCGCCTGCCCGGAGGGCGATCCATTCGGCATTGTCCCGGCTTCGACCGGATTCATCGACGGCGATTCGTTCGGCCAGTCCGTTACGCGCCATTCGCCGCTCGCCCGGTCCGATATTTCGATCGCTGCGAATCGGCGCGCGACCTGCGTCTGGCAACGCCGCCAACCGGGTTTGCGGCGCGAGTCGCCGATGGCATGATGCAATTCAGGACTCCCGCTCGCGGACCGGAGGAATCGTGCAAGAACATCGATCGGGCTTCGTGGCGATCCCGAGAGGCATCCCTCGGGGCGGAATGCTCCTGGCGCTCGCCGGCCTCGTCGCAATGGGCGGGTGCGCCTCGGGTTCATACAGGCAGCCGTTGCCGCGGCCTCTGCAAGCGGTCCTGGGCCCTCCGGCACTGCCGTACAAACTCAGCGGCTCGACCGCCACCTTCACGGTCAGAATCAATGACCGGATGAACGACGGGACTTCATGGCGCGGCAGCGGGGCTGTCTTCCTGGGTCTTCCGGGTGGCATCACGCCACAGGTCGAAGTCGCGAATGCGCCGTCGCCGCTGCTCTTCATGGTGGCTTCGGACGGCACCTGGTCCTTCATCGGAAACCTGAACGACCGCGATTCCGTGGGCCACCCAAAATCGCCCTGCCATTTGTCCTATGACTGCGAATTCATGGACGTGCCACTGCCGCAAGGGGAGCTCTTTGCCATCGTCCTGGCTTCCACCGGGATCATTGCGGGCGACCTGGTCGATGCGGCCATCTTCTCGCACAAGAAGACCGGCACGCGGGATCCGGCCTATCAAGCGTTCAATGCCACGCTGCACCAGACGGTGGAACAGATCGTGCCGTCGAACACCAGCGACGAACGAAGGCGGCGGCAGCGGCCGTTCCCGATCGTGACCATGGAAGACTGCATCGGCGTTTCATGCACCCTGCGGCAATCGATCGTGAAGCTGGAGATGCCGTGACGAGATGAAGATCGTCGCGTGGCTGATCAGCCTCTTGCTGGCGCTGGCGGCGGCGGCCGCGGAGCCGGTCGAACGCGATTCGCGCCGGGATTCCGAACGGCGGCAAACGACGGAGAAGCCCCGGGATCGCGAGAGCTACCGCGAACGATTCTTCAACGAGAAAAGCCTGCCGGC
>Ga0105237_10002529_pt1 | contig 22637 bp, 21 predicted proteins | sample KBSC24metaG_FD_81520 | JGI IMG/M metagenome (GOLD analysis project Ga0105237, IMG submission 81520) | Corn rhizosphere microbial communities from Kellogg Biological Station, Michigan, USA - KBS C2-4 metaG | ecosystem: Host-associated > Plants > Roots > Rhizosphere > Soil | place: Michigan, USA...
AAGCAATAAAAAAAAGGTAGTTGATAACAGGCCGCTCAGTTTATGGGAACGGGCCTATCTGCCTGCTATTATACGCGGGATGTCGATTACCATGAAGCACTATTTGTTCACCAAGGATGTTACCATCCGTTATCCTGAACAAAAGCGCGAATTTTCTGAGAATTTCCGAGGCATGCATTCACTTAAACGTGATGAAGAAGGCCGCGAACGCTGCACAGCCTGTGGTTTGTGCGCTCTGTCGTGCCCTGCTGAAGCGATCACCATGATATCGGCAGAACGTCAGCCGGGAGAAGAAACCCTGTACCGCGAAGAAAAATATGCTGCTGTTTACGAGATAAATATGTTACGCTGCATTTTCTGCGGATTATGCGAAGAGGCTTGTCCGAAGGAAGCAATATACCTTGATGGTGATATAGTACCTGCTGATTATTTGAGGAAGGATTTTATTTACGGTAAAGACAAATTAGTAGAGGCGCCCTTAAATCAATAAAAGAAGTTTATAACTTTGCCTCGCTTTTGAGGCCGGGTTATATTGTAAATAATAAAAATGAACTTATTTTACTTTATCGCATTTTTGTCCATACTGTTCGCAGTACTGGTTATATCTGCAAAAAACCCGGTGCACAGTATTCTCTACCTTATACTCACGTTTTTCACTTTTACCGTTCAGTACATCCTGCTTAATGCACAGTTCCTGGCTATCGTAAACTTTATCGTTTACATGGGGGCCATATTGGTGCTCTTCCTGTATACGCTGATGCTGATCAACCTTAATAAGGACTCTGAGCCCGTAAAATCAAGCATGGTAAAAATAGCCGCGGTATTAGGTGGCGGATGTTTACTAGTGGTGATTGTGGCCTCGCTAAAAGCTGTGGGTATTTCGCAGCCGGTGCTGTTTAAAGATCCAGGACTCGGTTTGGTAAAAAACCTCGGTAAAGTATTATTCAACGAATTTTTATTGCCGTTTGAAGTTTCATCGCTCCTGTTGCTGTCGGCAATGGTAGGCGCGGTGTTGCTAGCTACTAAAGACCCAAAAACCACGTAATGGAAAGTTTATTCAATACCGTAAAATCCGTACCGCTGAACCATTATATTTTATTGAGTTCGATCATATTTTCGATTGGCGTGATTGGCGTATTGATCCGCCGCAACGCCATCGTGATCTTTATGTCGGTTGAATTAATGCTGAATGCGGTTAACCTGTTGCTTACCGCTTTCTCGGTTTACCGTGGAGACGCTTCAGGTCAGGTTTTCGTGTTTTTCATTATGGCGCTGGCAGCCGCGGAAGTTGCTGTGGGCCTTGCGATAATCGTTATGATATATCGGAATACCAATTCAGTAGATATCAACGTGCTGAACAGGTTAAAATGGTGAGTAGATTTCGAATTTCGGATGTTCGATTTTAGATTTTTTAATTGAAATATAAACGTAAAACGTCATACGTATAACGTACAATTTATAACATGGATAATTACATCTGGCTTATTCCAATACTACCATTAGCTGGTTTCCTGATTAACGGACTTGGGCGTAATACCTTGCCGAAAAGCGTGATTGGCGCTGTCGGCAGCTTGATGGTGTTGATCTCATTTGGATTAAGCATCGCGGCATTTTTCCAGGTAAAGGCTACAGGCCAATTTGAAGCACACATTTTTGATTGGTTCAGCCTGGGATATTTTAAAGTACAATTTGCTTTCCTTATCGATCAGCTGAGCGCCATTATGCTGTTGATCATTACCGGGGTAGGCTTTTTGATCCATTTATATTCCGTGGGGTATATGCACGATGATGAGGGTTTTGGTAAATTTTTCTCATACCTAAACCTGTTTGTTTTCTTCATGCTCCTGCTGGTAATGGGTTCAAATTACCTCATCATGTTTATCGGTTGGGAGGGCGTTGGATTATGTTCTTACCTGCTCATCGGTTTCTGGTACAAAAATCCCGACTATGCTGATGCCGCAAAAAAGGCGTTCATTATGAACCGCATCGGCGACCTTGGCTTTATCATAGGTGTATTTACTATCATCAGTGTTTTTGGCAGTGTTGCCTTTGGCGATATCTTCCCTAAAGCTGCGACTATGCATTCAGGTGATGGCACACTCACTCTGATCACCATACTGCTATTTGTAGGTGCAGTTGGTAAATCCGCCCAGTTGCCATTATTCACCTGGTTGCCCGATGCGATGGCTGGTCCTACACCGGTATCAGCACTGATCCACGCGGCAACCATGGTTACCGCCGGTGTGTATATGGTGGCGCGTTCAAACATCTTATTTACCATGTCGCCCATTACCATGAATATCATCGCGGTGATTGGTTTGGCTACTGCAGTATTCGCAGCGTTGATCGCGCTTTCTCAAACAGATATTAAAAAGGTATTGGCTTATTCCACAGTATCTCAATTGGGCTATATGTTTTTAGGCCTGGGTGTAGGTGCTTATACCGGCGCCTTCTTCCACGTACTTACTCACGCTTTCTTCAAAGCTTTACTATTCCTTGGTGCCGGTTCGGTTATCCACGGCATGAGCAACGAACAGGACATGCGTAAAATGGGCGGCTTGAAAGGAAAGATGAAGATCACTTTCTGGACCATGCTGATCGGTACTTTGGCTATTTCAGGCATACCGCCGTTTGCCGGTTTCTTCTCAAAAGACGAGATATTGGCGCACACATTTGCCCATAGTACAACCATGTATGTAATAGGTGTCATCACGGCCATGTTTACTTCATTCTATATGTTCCGCATGCTGTATCTTACTTTTTACGGTAAGTTCCGTGGCACGTCAGAACAAGAGCATCATGTACATGAATCACCCGCAAGCATGACCATCCCGCTGATCGTATTAGCGATACTTTCTATTGTAGGTGGATTTATCGGCGTACCCGAAGTATTAGGTGGCCACCATGAACTGGAGCATTTCCTTGCGCCAGTCTTCAAAGATTCTGCTGCCCTGCTTCCCGATTCTCATTTAAGTTCTGCAACTGAGATATCTTTGATGGCCGCATCAGTGTTAGGGGCATTGGCTGCCTTAGGGTATGCATATGTTAAATATGTGAAAAACGCCCATGTTCCTGTTGCAGAGGGAGAAGAACGCCCTGAACTGATCAACCTGTCATATCATAAATTTTATATCGACGAGATATACGATTGGTTGATACGTAAGCCCCTGGATGCCTTATCGGTATTCTTTTACAAAGTGGTCGATCTATTGGTTATCGATGGCTTTATCAACGGGCTTGGTAAAGGCTCAATAAAAAGCAGCAAAGGCCTTCGCCTATTACAAACAGGTAATGTCGGCTTTTATATATTTATGATGGTGGTAGGTATTATCGCACTGTTGGTGTACAGCATATTTAGTTTGGTTAAGATATAAGCAATAAGCGTTTACAACATAAAAAATGTCAGTTAGTATTTTAATTTTTTTGCCCGTTATTGCAGCACTTGTTGTTTTGTTCTTCAAAAATGAAGTGGCTAAATATGTTGCCCTTACTTTTGGTATTGCGGAACTGGTGATCGCCGGTATTTTCCTTAGCCGCTTTGTTCCTGATGCTACTACCCAGTTTACGGTAGAAGCGCCATGGATAGCTAAATTGGGTATCTATTTTTCGGCAGGCATCGATGGCATTAGTATGATCATGGTATTGCTGACCACGCTGCTGGTTCCGCTGATCATCCTGACGACTTTCAAGCATCAATATAAAAATGCCCCGGTATTTTATGCATTGATACTATTTATGCAGGCGGGTTTATTAACCGTTTTTACAGCGCTCGACGGCTTCTTATTTTACGTGGGATGGGAAGCGGCGTTGATACCGATCTATTTTATCTGCGCATTATGGGGCGGCGAGAATCGTATCAAGGTTACTATAAAATTCTTCATTTATACGTTTGCGGGCTCATTGTTTATGCTGGTAGGCATCATCTACCTGTACACACAAACCCCTTCAAAAACCTACGATATTCATTCATTTTATAACCTTGCGCTTGATGCACATCAGCAGGGATGGTTATTCTGGGCGTTCTTCCTGGCGTTTGCTATCAAGATGCCGATATTCCCTTTCCACACCTGGCAGCCGGACACTTACACCGAAGCACCGACCGGGGGTACGATGATGTTATCAGGTATCATGCTTAAAATGGGTATCTACGGCGTGCTGCGCTGGCTGGTTCCTATATTGCCGCTGGGCGTTAGACAGTTTGGCTTAATGGCGCTTATACTGGCAATTGTTGGGATCGTTTACGCGTCGATTATTGCCTTTAAACAAAAGGACGGCAAGCGTTTGGTAGCCTATTCTTCTATCGCGCACGTGGGCCTAATCGCGGCAGCATTGTTTGCCTTTATTAAGCCTGACGGACTTTTTGTTTGGTCGATTCAAGGGTTACAGGGTGCGTTGATACAGATGCTTAGTCACGGTATCAATGTGGTTGGCCTGTTCTTTATATGGGATATTATCAGCACCCGCTTAAACACACGCGAGATTAGTCAGCTTGGTGGCATTGCTAAAGTAGCGCCTAAGTTTGCAATAGCCTTTTTGATCATCGTGTTGGGCACCGTAGCCTTGCCGTTGACCAACGGTTTCGTTGGCGAATTTTTATTGCTGAATGCCGTATTCCAGTATGATATCTGGTTTGCAGCTATTGCTGGTTTAACCATGATATTTGGCGCGGTGTATATGCTGCGAATGTACAAGGGAGTAATGCAGGGCGAAACTAACGCACTGACAATTTCCTTTACCGATATCAGCGGCTCAGAACAACTTGCACTTGGGATCATTTGTCTGCTCATTATTGTGATCGGCATCTACCCGCAACCAATTTTACATTTATCAGAAGCTGCGGTAACCAATTTGGTTCACAACGTCAATTTCAAATCATTGCCGCCTGACATACAAAAACTACAAAGATGAATACCCTGATCGTATTATCCGTTTTACCTATCCTGCTTTTGTATTTGGGATTATACAAGGCCAAAAATGCTTTGTTGCCTGTTACGGTGATCGGTTTGTTGCTTGCATTGGGCCTGGCTTTGGCACAATGGACAAAGGTTGACGAAGCACAGCCAATATTTCATGGTATGATGCTGTTCAATAATTTCTCAGTAGCATTTTCGGCGATAACGATTATTTCAACCATACTGATCCTGCTTTTATCAAAGGAATATTTTGAGAAGATCAGCAGTCATGTTGCCGAATACTATGCCATCATCTTATTCTCACTTGCTGGGATCATTGTAATGGTATCATATAATAACCTTACGATGCTGTTTATCGGTATTGAGATCATGTCGGTAAGCTTATATATCCTGGCGGGAATCAAAAAGAATGATTTTGCTTCCAACGAAGCAGCATTGAAATACTTCCTGATGGGCGCTTTTTCAACAGGTTTTTTGTTGTTCGGCATCGCGCTGATTTACGGCGCTTCCGGCTCATTTAACCTCGAAGCCATCCGCAACTGGGTAGTAACCAATCAAAAGATCGATCCGCTTTTTTATACAGGTATTTTGCTGATCATTGTTGGCCTATGCTTCAAGGTGGGTGCGGCTCCGTTTCATTTCTGGACGCCGGATGTGTACGAAGGTTCACCTACGCTGATCACTGCCTATATGTCAACCGTAGCTAAAACGGCTGGTTTCGCAGCTTTCCTGCGTTTGTTTGCAGAATGCTTTGCACCACTGGCAGACTTTTGGGTGCCAGCCTTGCTTATCATTACTATCATTACACTATTCATTGGCAATATCACCGCATTGTACCAACAAAGCTTTAAGCGGATGCTTGCATTCTCAAGTATCTCGCATGCAGGCTACTTGCTGTTCGCGATTGTGGCTTTAGGTGCAGGCTCGGCCAATTCGGTGTTCATGTATTCAACAGCTTATTCCATCGCGTCAATCATCGCTTTTGGCGCTTTGATTTTGGTTCAGCAACAGTCAGGCACCGATAACTTCGATGCTTTTAATGGTCTTTCAAAAAAGAACCCTTTCCTGGCATTCGTTTTAACGGTATCTATGCTTTCATTGGCAGGTATCCCGCTTACTGCTGGGTTTATAGGTAAGTTCTTTGTATTCTCGGGGGCTTTATCTCAATACCATACTACTATGGTGATCCTGGCGGTAGTAAATGCCATCATCAGCATTTTCTATTATTTCAGGGTGATCATCGCGATGTATTTTCGCACTACCGAGCGCGAAGAGTTGGCAGTTCCTGGGTATTTCAATGTGGTTTTGGGCGTCGCCGCTTTGATCACCATTGTGATAGGCGTTTATCCTGGGTTTATAGCTAACCTTATTTAATCCATTGCCGTAGTACTATTAATTAATTTTATATTAGTAGTTTTACGGATATAGTGAATGGAACAATTCTGGGAACATCTTCAAAATTTAACAGACGCCCAATCCATTATCAGGGAAGGTGGTTTTTACCTTTTACTTATTGTAGTGTTTGCTGAAACAGGCTTGTTCTTCGGTTTCTTTTTACCAGGGGATTATTTGCTGGTTTTAGCCGGGATACTGTGCGCTGCCGGTATGTTCAATGTATCTATTTATGTGCTTATCGCCTCACTCATTGGTGCGGGCGTGTTGGGTAATTATACAGGGTACTGGTTTGGCTATCGTACGGGCCCGGTACTGTTCAAACGCAACGAATCCATCTTCTTTAAAAAGCGCTATGTGGCGTTAGCCGAAGAGTTTTATGCAAAGCATGGCGGTATGGCGTTGGTTTTAGGCAGATTTTTCCCTATAATTCGAACTTTTGCCCCTATCTTTGCAGGAGTTGTTAAGGTCGACATAAAAAAATTCACCTTATACAATTTCATAGGCAGCATAACCTGGGTGACCACGTTAACGCTGACGGGTTTTTTTTTGGGGCGAAAATATCCCGAGGAAATTAAAGAATACCTTAAATACGTAGTATTAGGGTTAATATTAATTACAACAATTCCGCTTATTATTGCTTATTTGAGGAGAAAACTGCAAAAGGCAGAAACGGAAGAATAAATTTTTACAAATAAGAATGAGTACACAACATCCATGGCACCAGGTTTCACCGGGCGAAAATATCCCTGAATCCGTAAATGCAATAATAGAAATTCCAAAAGGCTCAAAGGCCAAGTATGAGATCGATAAAGATTCGGGTTTATTGAAATTAGACCGCGTACTGTTCTCATCTGTAATGTATCCCGCAAATTATGGTTTTATCCCGCAGACCTATTGCGATGACCATGATCCGTTGGATATTTTAGTATTATGTTCAGTAGATGTGTTCCCGATGTCGATAATCGAAGCTAAGGTGGTAGGCGTAATGCACATGGTAGATAATGGCGAACAGGATGATAAGATCATCGCGGTAGCCAAAAATGATATGTCTGTAAACTACATGAACGACTTGAGCGAATTGCCACCGCATTTTATGAAGGAGATCGTTCGGTTTTTCCAGGATTATAAAAAACTGGAAGGTAAAAATGTGACTATCGAACACCTGTTAGGTAAGCGCTATGCGTACAAAGTGATCACCGAAAGCCTGGAATTATATAAATCCACTTTCCCGTCGTACCAATAAATAATTAATGGACCCCGCAGAACTCACCGTAAATTATTTCTACCTCTTCCTTACCGTTTTCCTGGTAATATTAAACGGCTTTTTTGTAGCCGCTGAATTTGCCATGGTACGGGTTCGCGGCTCGCAGATTGAAATAAAAGCAAAAGGCGGTGGCCGTTTGGCCAAAACTGCCAAGGGCATATTGCATAACCTTGACGGATATTTGGCAGCGACGCAATTGGGAATAACCATCGCCTCATTGGCATTGGGTTGGTTTGGCCAATCGGTAGTTACCGCGGTTATGTTGCATATTTTCCTTGCATTGGGTATTGCCATCAAATCGATTGTGGTGCTTGATATTTGCCATTTCGTAGCGTTTGCGGTCATCACCATCTTCCATATCACCTTTGGCGAACTTGCACCTAAGTCAATAGCTATACAGCGGTCTACACGCACGGTGATGGCGGTAGCGGTACCTTTAAGATTATTTTATATATTCTTCAAGCCTATCATCTGGTGTTTAAATACGTTTGCCAACTTTTTACTGAAGCTGATCGGCATAGATGCGGTACAGGGCGAAACTCATCACAGTTCTGAAGAATTGCAATACCTGCTTGATCAGGGTAAGGAAACCGGCGCTATTGATTCCAGTGAGCATGAACTGATACAAAATGTGTTTGAGTTTAACGAGCGCGTGGTTAAGAACATCATGGTACCCCGTACAAAAATCTCAGGCGTCGAAATTGATACAAGCCATGATGAGTTGCTGGAGGTGATCATAACCGAAGGCTATTCGAGGATACCCGTTTACGAGGAAACAATCGATAAAATTATAGGTATCGTGCATGCCAAGGATATCTTGCCTTTACTGGTTTATAAAAAGCCGATAGAGCTGAAAGAAATAATCCGCAAGCCATATTTCATCCCCGAAACCAAGAAGATAAATGATTTGATGGCCGAGCTGCAGCAGAAACGCATACAGATTGCCATCGTGTTGGATGAATTTGGCGGTACTGCCGGTATGGTAACTTTGGAAGATATCGTAGAAGAGCTGGTAGGCGAGATCCAGGATGAATATGATGAGGAAAAACCGATCGTAGAAAAAATAAACGATTCCGAGTTTATTGTGAACGCCCTTGCCCCCATATATGATGTGAACAGCCACTTGCCGCATGATCTGCCTGAAGATGGCGACTACGATACCGTATCAGGCTGGTTGGGAGATATCTTCGGAAAGATACCTGACGTGGGTGAGCAGAAGGAATCCAGCGGTTATAATATTACCGTACTCAAAAAGTCCGACCAGAATATTGAATCTGTTAAACTGGAACTGCTGCTGAACGCTGAAGACGCCGTAGACCTGCATTAAACCCTGCCGGCAATGCAACTCTTTTACACACCCGACATTGATATTGCATCTTCAACTTACTATCTCAACGAAGAGGAAAGCAAACACAGTATAAGGGTATTGCGTTTGCAGTCAGGCGACCAGGTACAGTTGATCGATGGCAAAGGCAATTTGTTCACTGCCGATATAACGGATGCCCACCCTAAAAGAACGCAATTACGCATAATATCTGTGCAGCAGGAATTCAATAAAAGGAACCATTACCTGCATATTGCCGTCGCCCCTACAAAAAATATAGAACGATTAGAGTGGTTTTTAGAAAAGGCCACGGAAATAGGTATTGACGAAATATCATTAATCATCACCCAGCGCTCCGAACGGAAGGAAGCAAAAACCGAAAGATTAAACAAGATCATTACTTCAGCCATAAAGCAATCTATAAAAGCGTATCACCCGGTTTTGAATGATGCAATTCCCCTGGTCAAATTATTGAGCAAACCCTTCGCCGGCCAAAAATTCATCGCCCATTGCGAACCAGGAGATAAAGCAGCTCTAAAGGATCAGCTAAGGCCATTGCAGAAATATTTAATCCTGATTGGGCCAGAAGGTGATTTCACGCCTAAAGAGATAGAAGATGCATTAAAAAACGATTTTAAAGCCATAACTTTAGGGGAAAGTCGTTTAAGAACAGAGACGGCAGCTTTGGAAGCTTGTTTCGAAGTAAATTTTTTAAACAGGGCATGAAGATTTCAACTATAGCTTTAATGGCTTTTTTCTGCTTCAGTAGCTTCAATGCACCTACCTATAAAATGGCCCGGCTGAAATATAATGGCGGGGGCGATTGGTATGGCGACAGGACTGCTTTATCTAACCTGATCAAATTTTGCAATGAGAATCTAAAGACGAATTTCCAACCGGAAGATGATATAGTTGAAGTAGGCAGCTCAAGTATCTTTAATTATCCTTTTATTTTCATGACCGGCCATGGCAACGTGATCTTCTCTGACCAGGAGGCTCAGAACCTGCGAAAGTATTTAATAGGCGGCGGTTTTTTGCATATCGACGATAACTATGGCCTCGATAAATTTATCCGGCCGCAAATGAAAAAGGTTTTTCCGGAATTGGATTTTGTGGAATTGCCGCTAAACTTTCCTATCTATCACCAGAAATTTGATTTCCCGAATGGGTTACCAAAAGTGCATGAGCACGATGGCAAACGCGCGCAAGGTTTTGGGTTGATCTACCAAGGAAGGTTGGTTTGTTTTTACGACTATGAATGCGACCTGGGCAACGGATGGGAAGATTTCGGTACCTATGCCGGCGATACCCAGGAAACGCGCATCAAAGCGCTTAAAATGGGCGCCAACATGGTGCAGTATGCTTTGACGCAGTAATAGTGGACCGTTGATTTATTTGATTAATTGATTTCGCCGATCTTTATATTTACTTTAGCTAATTCTCATATCTCGAATCTAACATCTCAAATCTAAAGCATGTTCCAACTCAAAGTAAACAGCCAATATGATTTTAAGGTTGATAAAAATGCTGATGGATTACAGATCAACGACGGTAAAGTTGATGCGGATATTCAGCAATTAAATGCGTCGGCCTTTCATATTATTAATAACCTGGGATCGTACAATGCCGAGGTGGTCAGCTTTGATAAGGAAACAAAAACAGCAGAGATAAAAGTTAACGGCAATATCTATGCGATTACAGCAAAGGATCAGTTTGATATATTACTGGATCAGCTGGGCTTGAGCAGCCTGAATAGTGCGAAGGTGAGTGAGTTAAAAGCACCTATGCCCGGATTGGTACTCAAATTGTTTATAAACGAGGGTAGCGAAGTAAAAAAGGGAGATAACCTGTTTATACTCGAAGCGATGAAAATGGAGAATATCATTAAGGCTCCCGCTGATGTGATTGTAAAAATCGTGAAGATAAAATCGGGGGATAAAGTAGAAAAAGGACAGGTCCTTTTGATATTCTAAATCAAAGCTGTAGAGACGCAAGATTTTGCGTCTCTACCATAAAACAAAAGAGGTGTCCTGATTTCCAGGACACCTCTTCTTTTATATTTAAGAATACTTTTATTTAGCCTTAAAGTCTTTAGCTTTTTTCACGCTAAAGTGTGGCTTGCCTGATGGATTAATTTCTGGCGCACCAACTAAGGTCATGGCGCAACGGAAACCAACTTCGGCGCTTGATTCGTCCTCATCCATAAACCGGCGGGTGGCAGGGTTTAACCAATAAGCCATATCGTTCCATGAACCGCCTTTGTAAACCTTCGAGTGGTCATTAACCAAAGTGGTAGTACCATATAAAGAAGTATTTACAGAGTCAGCCGCACCCCTGAAATCAGGATTGTATGGTTTGCCGGCTAACGGGCTTTTTATTTCTGCAGGAGTAGTGCTTGTAGGGGCTGTTGGGTTAGCAGCAGTTGGGTTATTCGCATTTCCTGGTGTAGCAGCACTATTAGACGGAAGAGCGTTTAATGATTGTTCATAAGCCTGCAATTCTGCGTATGTCATCTTCTTGGCCGCATTAGCCGGGTCTTTTACCGGCTTGCCGTATTTATCTTTTGCCAATACACCTTTGGTCGCGTCAGCCATACGCTTATTGGTATATTGATTACCACGGAAAGGATTGAAATCTTCAAACTCTTCGAAAGAAGTCTGGCGATAAGTATCCTGTACCCACTCATTAACGTTGCCAGCCATGTTATATAAGCCGAAATCGTTTGGTGCATATTGCCTTACCGGGGCGGTGATATCAGCTTTATCATTCAGATAACCACCCACACCTGTATTGTCACCCTGGCCGCGTTTAAAGTTAGCCATTATTAACCCACGGGTTTTCTGTTTTGCAGAACGAACGCCCAGGCCATTCCATGGATATACTTTATTGTTATCGATATTTTCAAATTCTGTGTTGCCGATCAGTGACAAAGCTGCATATTCCCATTCCGCTTCCGATGGCAGGCGATACCCTTGTTTCAAAATACCGTCCTCAATACGTGCAGGCCTTAATGGTCTGCCTGATTTGCCGTTGGCTCCTGCAGCTGGTTTTGCATTAGGGCTTATATCGGTGATCATTTTTTTACCATCGATACCAGCGCCTTTATATTGTCCATTCAGATATATGTCTGTATTAAAAGGATCTTTATTCGCAGCTTTAGGTGCAGGTGCGCCATTTTTGCCTTTGCCCTGTCCTGATGCGTCTTTCCATGTCGCCAGCATGCCTTTTTCACGTAATATGTTTTCGTTCATGCGGTCTGTTCTCCAGGTGCAATAATCCTGTACCTGGTCCCAGCTTACACCAACTACCGGGTAATCCTGGAAAGCAGGGTGACGAAGGTAGTTATCTACATAAGGCTCATTATAGGATAAAGGTTTACGCCATACTAAAGTATCAGGCACAGCATTATAATAAAGTTCATGATCATTCGGGAAGGTAACGCTGATCCAGTGTAAATAGTCAAGCCAATCCTGGTTAGCTACCTCTGTTTCATCCATATAAAATGAGGGAACGGTCACCCTGCGGCGAACGTTGTTATAATCAAAGGTTACATCCTGGTCAGCACTTCCGCCCATTACAAATGTACCGCCTTCTATAGCCACAAGACCCGGCCCTGGGGCCTGGTGTGCGTTTCTGAAGCGCTCGTAACCGCCGTTGGTCTTATCATTATAGGTAATACCGGTCTTCGTCGATTGCTGGCGTTTACTGCAGCTGCTTAACACGGCTCCAAAACCAAGTAGCACTATTGCAGCTCTCGTAAAAAGTATTTTCATATTTTTACTTGTTATTAATGGGTAAATTTAAAAAAAATGAATTAATAATTAAACACTGTTGGTGCATTAAATTTCAAAAAGGATAAACCTTTATTTGGCTTTAAACGTAAAACCTGCCATTGAGTTACATTAATCTGATTTTTTGATATAAATTGTTAACATCGCTGTTTGATAATTTTAATATAAGCCTAATACAAAGCATTCAAAGAAACAGCTATTTTTAAATAATAATAAAGCTAAATTGCGCCGATGAAGTTTTTTAACTTAAATGTAAGAAATATTCTTATATATATATCATTTTTACTGCCCTCAGCGGCATTCTCACAATCATTAGGTAATACAAACACCAACGGGAGCAGTTCGAGCCAAATACCTACAGCAGTGCCTTTCCTGTTGATCACACCTGATTCCCGCTCCGGCGCGTTGGGCGATGCAGGTGTTGCATTATCGCCTGATGCAAATGCAAATTATTGGAACCCATCAAAACTCGCCTTTATTGAAAGCAATGATGATATTTCGGCTTCTTATAGCCCATGGCTGCGCTCTTTAGTTCCCGACGTAAGCTTATCTTATGTTAGCTATGCGCACAAGCTGGATGATCGTAATAGCTTTGGAGCTTCACTTCGCTACTTTAACTTAGGTTCTATTGACCTGAGGGATGCCAACCAAAACGACCAGGGTACTTATACACCTAATGAGTTTTCAATTGATGGCTCTTTCGCGCGTAAGTTCGGTAATGACTTTTCTTTGGGATTAAGTTTAAGATATATACATTCCAGCCTGGCTAACGGGTCTTTCTTGTCAGGTCAGCAGGTTAAGGCAGGTAACGCGATCGCTGCTGATATATCCCTGTTTTATAAAAAGCAAATACAAGAGTTTGGCAATGACGCCCTTTTCTCTTTCGGAACAAATATCTCCAATATCGGCTCCAAGATCAGCTATACTGATAATGGGACTAAATATTTTTTACCTACAAATTTAAAGCTTGGTGTTGCCAATACGTTGAATTTGGATGAAACAAATCAGCTTACTTTCGCGCTTGATTTTAACAAACTATTGGTGCCAACGCCGCCTATACGGGATGTGGATGGTAATATCATCAAAGGCAAGGACGATGACCGGTCAGTTCCTTCCGGCATTTTTGGTTCATTCTCTGATGCACCGGGCGGTTTCCATGAAGAGTTGCAGGAAGTTACTATTTCCCCGGGACTTGAATATTGGTATAATAAGCAATTTGCACTGCGTGCGGGTTACTTCTATGAAAACCCGAATAAAGGCGGACTGCATTACTTTACTTTAGGTACGGGTTTCAGGTATGATATCTATGCATTCGATTTTTCCTATATTGCGGCCAGCCAGCAAAACAGCCCTTTAGCCAATACGCTAAGGTTCACTTTGATGGTCAACTTCGGCGCAACAAAATAATAAATGGGTAAGATAAAGGTAGGTTTTGGTTTTGACGTTCATCAGTTAAAAGCAGGGCATCCTTTTGTTTTGGGCGGTGTAAACCTCGAACATCATTCCGGAGCCTTCGGCCATTCAGACGCTGATGTACTACTGCATGCTATCTGCGATGCCTTATTGGGAGCAGCAAACCTGCGCGACATTGGCTTTCATTTTTCTAACACTGACGAACGCTGGAGAGGGATCAGCAGCTTAATATTACTTACCGAAGTTACACGCTTGATCGCTGAAAGGGGGTGGTCCATAGGGAATATCGACGCCATGGTATGCCTCGAAGCGCCAAAGATAAATCCTCATATCCCTGCTATGAAAGCCCATATCGCCGATGCTGCCGGCATTAGTGAGGAAGACATTTCCATTAAAGCTACCACCAATGAACAATTAGGCTTTATAGGCCGGCAGGAAGGCGTGGTTGCCTATGCTGTTTGTTTAATTGAAAGGGTTAACTAATTTCTTTCAACTATCCAATCTTATAGTTTCTATATCCTGGCGCTCAAATGTAAGGTTGACTGAACGCCCACCATTTGGCCTGGTACGGTGTTTTGTATTCTGAGGAATAGTGAATAACTGGCCTGGCAATAACTCGATTGTTTCGTTATCCAGATCGATATACAGTGAACCCTCAACTACCAGGAAACTTTCGTCAGAGTTTGGATGCAGGTGCCAGTAAAAAGACTCAGTCATTACACTGACTTTTATCACATGATCATTAATAAGGGAAAGCGGCAGGTTAGCATAAGTACCAATCTCTTTTGTTTGCTGATGAATATCTACGACAGTAAGCGGGGGAATCTCCATAATAAATTAGTTACTCTGCGTTTGTTGCAACATTTTCCTTCATACTCACATTGCCTGTACGCTTCAAAACTCCCCATCCGCTTAATTCACCTTTGAGTGCCTTACGGATTGCTTTAAACAGGATGTAATACATTAACTGCCGCCATATAAAACGCTGCGGGATGATATAAACCAGTTTTTTGTAGCTTTCTTTTTCCATCCGGAAAGCGATAATAGCCACCAGGAAGTCGATCAAAACAAAGGCAACGTAGTAGAATAATATCTTGCCGGGTTTGTCGCCAAGCAGGCCGATGATCATCATCAGGTCGGCAAGCGGGGAGAATAGCGGCAATATGATCTGGAAGATCAGGATATTGGGCATACCCACCATCCCAAAAAACTTGTATTTAGGGTTGAACAGGGCATCCCGGTTTTTCCAGAAGCTTTGGATCACACCAAAACTCCAGCGAAAACGTTGCTTTAACAAGCCATTCAAAGTTTCCGGCGCTTCAGTATAAGCGATAGCCTCGGCGCAATTTTTTACAATGTAGCCTTGCTTTAATATTCGCATGGTAAGGTCGCAGTCCTCAGCCAGTGTATCGTAAGTAAACCCACCAGCCTTGTTGATCGCCGATTTACGGAAAGCTCCTATAGCACCCGGAACAACGGTAATACTATTAAGCAAATCAAACGCCCGGCGGTCCATATTCTGGGCGGTAATATATTCAATAGACTGCCAGCGGGTGATCATATTGGTTTCATTACCCACTTTAACCGTACCTGCCACCGCACCGATCTCTTCATCTGTAAAATAAGTCATCAGATGATAGATGGCATCTGTCTTCAACTGTGTATCTGCATCAATACAAACCACAAAGTCATTGCCGGCATGCGAAATACCAAAGTTGAGTGCCGATGCTTTGCCGCCATTAGGTTTGGTAAATACTTTAACCTGCGGATGATGGCCATAAGCCGCGTTCACCAGTTCGTAAGTTTTATCTTTTGATCCGTCATCTACAAAAATGATCTCGAAATTGGGATAGTCTGTTTCCAGCAGGCTTTGAATCGTTTTTATCGCGGTAACCTCTTCGTTATAAGCCGGAACGATAATACTTACCGGGGCCAGTACTTTATCACTTAGTCTTTCGGCTTTTTCTTTTTTATCCTCGTAATACTGCCTTACTGCCAGTATCCCGATCAATACGATGCGACCAATTGCCAGGAAAATAGCCGACAAGAACAGGTACAGTAAAAACCAGTTGCCGTAGAAAAAGCCCTGTATGAAAATATCGTAGAAGGTACCCATGATACCGCTATTGGCATCATCCCTTATTGGTGGCATCAGCTCTGCTTTGGTTTTGCCTAAAACATCAGCAATGGTGGTGAACTTATACCCGTGACTTTTAAAGAAGTGGATGATCTCCGGCAGGGCCTTAACTGTTTCTTCCCGTGTATCGCCGCCTGCATCATGCAGCAGCAGCATCGAACCCGCATCTTTTTGTTTGATGGTGCGCGCAATAATGCTATCGGCTGTTACACCGGGCTGCCAATCCCATGGGTCGATTGATTCGCCGATAGTGATATAGCTTTGATCCCGGCTTTCAGCTACCGGTATAACCTCAGCGAGTGTTTGGGGCTCCGCATCCGCATTAAATGGGGGTCTGAATAAAATGGTACTCCTACCGGTAACAGATTCGATCAGCTTACGGGTAGCATTCAACTCAAGTTTTACACGTTGTATCCCAATGGTGGATATATCCGGGTGAAAGAAAGTATGGTTACCTATTTCATAGCCCTCTTCATATTCACGTCGAAGGATTGAAATGTTTTTCTCGGCCATTGATCCTACTACAAAAAATGCGGCAGGTACTTTTTCGCGTTTCAGGATATCCAGTATACGCGGTGTGTAATCCGGATCTGGCCCGTCATCAAAAGTTAATACGATCTTTCCGGGAGCATAGCCATACCGCCTGATCACATATTTGGTAGGTAATACGATGTAATGCTGGTTGGTGATAGCGTAGTTAACCGTATCCATCACCACATTGATCTTACCAGTGGTAGGCGTAGTCACCAAATCCAGTACTTCACCCTCACCTGCGTAGTCGATCTTGTTATTTAAACCAACTGTTTCCAAGCGTTTTACATCGATACCGGTTTTTCTTAATGAATCAATAGCCAGGTTTTTCTGGAAGAAGGTCCATAAGCGTGGATCTTCAGAGCCAAGCCTCCACAATGCTACACCACCCGTATCCCAATCATCCGCCTTACGAATGACGTTAAAGTTGGTAGCAGCATCTGTAAAATACACGGTATGTTCCAAGCTGTCAAGGTCGTAATAAGTATAGTGCAGGTTGGCTGAAGACGGGTCAAAAGTGATCTTGCTCTTATTTTCCTGGGCAAAACTTACTGCCTGTGTATAGCCTATCGATTTGCCGGTACTGTCTTCGGTCCAGTCACAACCACCTCCGGCAACAGTCAGAATAACCTTTTCACTTGGTATCTTAGCACATACCTGGTCCAATATTTCCTCTACCCAATGCTGGTCGGTCAGATCGCCGGGGTTAGTGCTTTCATTATGCTGGTCGATAGCCATAATGAACAGGAAGTCATTATAATGCTGCAGCTTAACCAGGTCATACTGGTCATCTTCGGGCCAAACATTGGTTGTTACCAAATAACCCTGCGGATGCAGTATCTCATAAAATTCTTTTTCAAGCGCGAGGTAGTTAGGGTCATTCCTGTCCTTTATCTCATCCAACTCCAGGTTAAGCCCCTGGAAATGATATTTTGCCAACTGCGCAGCCACACTATTGATAAAAGTGGTGCGTAATGCTTTGCTTTTTATGATGCGGTAGATATCCTTAGTATCAAAACCCCCATGCACCGCATCATAGTTGATGTAGTTGGTAAGCGACATCAATACAGGTTTTTTGTATTTCCTGCTCAGGTTGATAAGCCCCGTATCAATCTTGGACGTTATAGTATCCGCATTAGGGGTGATGACAAAGCCCTCGCTAACCACCATATCCAGGCGGGCTATATGTTCAACCAGTGAATTGTAAGCCTGTGGCTCCCATGCCCGGTAGAACCCGGCGTTAATACGGTCCTTATTGTTTGGATGCTTTAACTGGTGCTGGCGTAGATTTTTTTTTAGCAAACCAAGCTTTTCCGTATCCATTTTAAAGGATTTGAACTTGGTTGATTTTTTTAACTGCTCTAATTCTTCCTTGGTCAGCTTTTTGGGAGCCGGGTTTAAGTTGGGTAAACTTGGATATTGTTTAGAGGTAACGGTAATGGCGGCTGCTACTACAGCGGCTGCCAAAACAATAAGTAATATGCGGCTGAGCCATTTAAAACGAGTCCACCTACCGGGGGTATCAGCTTGAAAAACCTGCTTGTTGGACATTAAGGTTAATAGTCTTTATTGATGTAATTGGTTTGAATCCTGATAAATGCTATTTATCTGGTTTAGGCGAATCAATATTCGAGAAGTCAACGCCGCATTTACAGTTTGAACCACAGCCTTTTTTGGCGGTAAGGCTTTTGTATACCAAACGTCCAACGTAAAAAACTGCAGCGGCAAAAAGCAATGCTACTATGATCGACTGAATATTCATGTCACAAATTTAATACATTTTACTATCTATATACGAATATACAAGCGGATTAGTATAAGGTTTTACTTTCGCATGAAGGCAACGGTTCCGCCAACCCAGTCAAAGTCCTTATTATAGCGTACGCCGATCATTTTCCCCCGACTTAAACGAGCAAGATTGATGGCAAGCGTAGGTTTGTCATCACCATCCGGCCAAAGGTAAAGCAAGCGGATCTCCACCTTTACGCCATCATCGGGAGCTTTTAACACAGGTTCGTAATTTACTTTTTGCTGTAATATCCAGTTTTCAGGGTCTTTGATATTTTCGATATCCTGTTTGGTAACGTCAATAATCACTCCCTGCCCGGCGAAAGAGAATAAAGGCTTCAGTACATAATGCTCCAGGTCATCCGGGATACTGTCGATCTGGTGCAGGAACCGTGTTTCGGGCACATAATCACCGCTTAAAAAGGGCATCGTGAATTTGCTTACGCGATAGAACCAGTTGGGATGGGTGATCCATTCCACATCAAATGATTTGCGAATATCGACTACCTTGTTAAAAATATCCGGGTCACTCTCGATCTCATCAAATATCAGGCGGTTATAGATACGCTTGATCGGTTTTAGTTCACCATCAGCTTTGTAGAATAGGTGTTCGTCCGTTTCTATAAGATCACTTAACGAAACAACGGGAACACCAATATACTTTTGAGTGAGATAAAAATCCACCGACGTTTTTTGTTCCGGTGCATTCACATCCATCAAAACAACTTCATCAGGTTGGTGAGGGCCGATGATGGTTTTTTTAAGCAGGTCGATATAGTCCGTCCGTCCCAGGCTATTGAAGTAGATTGTCCAATCATCCGGGATATCAAAAACCTCGCTGTAAGTGTCACCTAAAAAAACCTGGAAACCATATAGCGATGGAAAGCCCTGCAGCTCGATCAGCTTTGGTACGATATTGCCCTTCTCATCCTTGCAAACCCCAAAATCCAAAGCAATAAAATGCGGATGGTCGTTCTCATTGGCTACCCGCCATTTTTCAGGAATGGCCCTTTCGGTTAATTGCTTAAAATCAGGTTGAAGAATTACATTGATAATATCCTCGCCTGCAGCCAATAGTTTGTCCCGAAAATCATCCGTCAGAAAAACAGGTGTTTCCGCTACGCGAAAGGCAACAGGATTTCGCAAACCTTCATTCAGCGATTGCAAAAATTGCTGGTATTTTTCTGGAGTAAAATTAGTATTGAAAGTTTTCCTGACTGATGGCTCCATATTTAGTTGAGTTAGCTAACCTCATTGTCGAAAAATGGTGGTGGTCCCTCATGATAATCCTTTTTATATGTTTCAATTTTGTCACCGCTTAATCCCACACTGTAGTTAAATAAATTAAAATCAAAAGTAAATGGTATCTCCTTATCAAAGAATTCCTTATTCTTAGTGTATAGGTCTTCCTCAATCAAGTAGCCTAGTGAATCGTCAAAAAGGAACTTTTCATAAGTTACCTGAGGCTTGAATAACTCTTCAAGTTTGCTATACGATATATGTGAAATATTTATAAATCCAAAAACATAATCAGCTTTCTTTAAAGCGATTTCCAGATATACCTGGTAATAATAGCCTTCCTTAGGATAACTGTTTTGCATATTTTGCTCCGCAATGACAATACTATACTTCCTGCAAACTCAAAACCGCCTGATCCAAAAAGTTGGGGATGATGGTATTCTGCGTGTGCATGATCTTATCCGGGTCTTCCAGTCGTTCCAGCATCTCATTGTATTTGTCCAGGCCATGTTCGCTTACTACCTCATTCTTCTTTTCTTCCTTTGACAAATAGGCCTGCATGCCTATGGCATCTGCTTCAGGATGGAACTGTGTCGAAATAAAGTATTCATTAAACCTGATCGCCATCATAGCCCTCGGCAGGTTCACATGCGGGCGTTCCTTTTCAACGGCCAGTAGCTGCATGCCCAGGTCAACAAAGCGTTTTTCATTCGGGTGGATCACTTGCCAGCTGCGGGAGTCGACCGTGTAGAACGGATCAGCCATGCCTTCAAAAACCGGATCGGCTAAGCCTGCTTTGGTTTGATGCACAGGCAATACACCAAACGATGGTGAACGTCGCATATTAATTTCACCTAAACCATACTTGCGACACATCAGCTGGAAGGAATGACACACAAAAAATACATGTTTCTTTTGCGAGGTATTGGATAGGTTATGATCCTCCAGCTTGTCTATCAAATTGAAATATTTCTTTTCCCATTCCGTACCCTCGGTTTCCAATGGATTGCCGGGCCCGCCGCTTGAGATATAGATATCGAAATCATCATATTCAGGCACCTGGCATTTTTTGCGTACGTCAAATATTTCAAAGCCCAGGTTGAGTTGGTGCTTTGCCTTGTAACGGTTCAATATATCCTGGAAGCCACGCATCCCCTCGTTGGGGATACCGTCGTATAAATCGAGTATCGCTACTTTTATTTGTCCACTATCACTTTTTATCATTACTATTATTATTTAACCGGTAACGGATATTTCTCATAGGCTAATTTGTTGATATCATGTTCAACATATCCTTTGGCCCTAAGCCCTACTATATAACGGACTCGTAAGATTACAAGATCATCAAATGGATATTTTTCTAAGATTTTTTTATGATCTTGAACCTTCGTTTTCTCCCACGCTTCATTTAATTCTCCAAGCAACTTTTCCTGTTGGGCAAACATTATTCGGCGAGAATCTTTCCCTTCATCCCTATGTGTTAACACATATTCCGTAGACATTAAAAAAGTAACATTTTCAAATATCCAATATAGTAATTGGTCAAGGGTGAGCGTCATATCTTTTCTTAGCTCCTCGCCCCTTTCAATTACTATATAATAAAGAACATCTCTTTCAACCTCAATATGTGGCCGGGCACCATCTCTTGAATAGCCATAAGTTGGAAACAAATTATCAGGCGCGTTGATTTTTGTTGCCAATCTGTCTACTTCAACTTTTATAGCACTCAATTCCATCTTTTCGGAATACCTTAAATCCCCTTTAATGTTTGCGAGGTGATATAATCCACCACGTCTGCAAAGTTATTATTTTGATTGTAAATGGCTAACTGCCTGTCGGCGCCGGTGCCATGCTCCAGTATTTTGTGCACATATTGCAGGTCTTCGCGACAGCCTAACTCATCCACTACATCATCCACAAAATCTAATAGTTCCAGTATCAGCGCACGGGTGTTCACTTCCATTTCCTTACCGAAGTCGATCATTTTGCCATCGATGCCATAGCGTGCTGCGCGCCATTTATTCTCGTTGATCAGGGCCCGGTTATAAGTCATAAACGACATATTTTGCAACCGTAGCTTATACAATTTGGTACACAATGCCTGGAACAAGGCCGTAAATGCCATCGTTTCATCGATCAGCATCGGGCAATCGCATATCCTGAACTCGATGGTCTGAAAGAATGGATGTACGCGGATATCCCACCATATTTTCTTCGCGTTATCGATACAATTGGTTTTTACCAGCAGTTTGATATAATTATCATATTCCTCGATACTGCTGAAATAATCGGGGATGCCTGTACGCGGGAATTTATCAAAAACCTTCGTTCTGAACGATTTGAACCCTGTATTTCTTCCTTCCCAAAACGGGGAGTTGGTTGACAATGCGTATACATGCGGCAGGAAATAACGTACCTGGTTGGCGATATGTATAGCCAAATCGCGCGACTGTATGCCCACATGCACATGGAGGCCAAAAATGAGGTTGGAACGGGCTGCTTCCTGCATCTCATCCACGATCTCGAAATAACGCGGATGATCGGTGATCAGCTGGTGCTGCCAGTGCGAAAAAGGGTGCGTTCCGGCAGCGCCGATGCGCAAGCCTATATCACCGGCCAATTGAGCGACAGTACCGCGCAACTTGGTTACCTCTGCGCGTGCCTCGGCGGTGTTGCGGCAAATGTGCGTACCCACTTCCACCACGGCCTGGTGCATTTCGGCCTTTACCTGGTCCTCGTGTATGTTTTGCGCGGTTTCTGCTATGTTTTGCGCATGCGATTTTAGCTCCCTGCTCACAGGGTCAATCACCATAAATTCTTCTTCAACACCTAAGGTGAACTC
>Ga0105237_10002532_pt1 | contig 22626 bp, 18 predicted proteins | sample KBSC24metaG_FD_81520 | JGI IMG/M metagenome (GOLD analysis project Ga0105237, IMG submission 81520) | Corn rhizosphere microbial communities from Kellogg Biological Station, Michigan, USA - KBS C2-4 metaG | ecosystem: Host-associated > Plants > Roots > Rhizosphere > Soil | place: Michigan, USA...
GGGCCCAGACGGCCGTGTATCCATCGTTGAGCATCAGCTCATACGCCTTGGCGATAGTCGTAGGAGTGTCACCGATCAGATTGAGGTGCTGAATCAGAGTCTGATCCGAACCTACTGGCAGTGATCGGCCGATACTGAGTTGGGTGATCGCGTCGGGTGCTGGAGTACCGGTGAACGTGACCGTAGCGGATGCATAAGAGTGTTCATCGCGAATCATTTCAAAAAACCACAGCGCGCCCACGTAGTGATTGAGTCTGCCTTGAAAACCGAGTGAGTGGATCATCCACGCTGTTCTTTCCGGTGGGAGCGCGATGCTGTGGTTGGTGTCCCAGTCGGTCGCCAGTGTGGTGCTGGGAATCGATGGGAAGGTCGGCAGCGACGTGACCGGAATTGCGATTTCGATGAAGTCAAAGTAGAATGACGGTCCGAGTACCAGCGTGCCGTCTGCACTGGTGTTGGTGACAACGAGGGTATGGCTCCCCGCAGACAATTCTCCAAGATGAATACGAGCGAGAACATCTTCCCCGGCGATGTTCGATGAGATCGCGTCGAGCGCATGTCCGTCCACAGTCACTGAAATCACTGCGCCGACGTTGGTATACCTTGTTCCCAGGTAGAGTGAATGCGCAAGCGGCGTGTTATATCTGCACGTGAACGAGGCTCCATGCTTCGCCGTCTGGTGGATGGTAGCGCCGTAGAAATTGCCTGTCGCCGTAGTCCAATTGCCGCTCGTGTATGTTAGCGCGGAGGTATCGTTGTCGTTAATGCGGCGGCTTCCCGGACCGGCCACTTTGTAGGTAAGGTTGGTGCCGGTGACGCCCCAGTTGCTGATTGCAACTTCGAATTCGCTCCGCACATAGGAGGCTGGCTGGAAATCGGCTGAGTATGTCCAGCGCATTTTGCGCACGGCGGTTACGGGCACAAAGTCGGTGTCGTCGATACTCCCCTCGTGTAGGAGAGACGCGAACGGGAGAGAAATTCGCCACGCAGTAGGCGACGTTCCTCCCGACATCTGCTGCCATGGCAAATTCCAGGATTCCGTACCCACTCCTGAGACAAAGCTATAAATGCCGAAGCGGTTTCCGTTCGCGCCGGAGGTACTGTCGGCTACTGCCACACGTGATCCCGAACTTGATCCCGCATAGGTGAGACGAATCCCGCTAGTTCCCACCCTCTCAGCGGACATAATCGGTGAAAAGGCAACCACCGCGTTAACCAACTGGTCAACTACGTACTCAATAGGGTCGGCGACGCGAATCTGATAAGTGTAGTGTTCACCAGTCCAGGCGAGACCAACGTAGTCATCTGGAGTGAGGGCGCCGCCAAGATCAAATTCGACCGTCGCGCATTGATACGAACCCTCAATCGCCGTAGGAAGGGTTTTGAGGAGCGGCACCTTATAAAGCTGTTCCACGCCGCCTGTTGACGCCCATATTCGCAAACTCGGCCAGTCAACTGTAGCAAACAAATCGGAGTCGATCGGAATACAGTTCGTCCGCTTCTCATCGTATGTCAGAGTGATTCCGGAAAGATCTCCGTCGGGAAGATTTCGAAACGCCGGATGCTCGAAAACATTATCCCGATTCCATTCAATGACGGCCCAGTCGAACTGCTGCCGCCAACTTCCGCTGACTTTGAACGCCGTAGGTGTCGCCTCACTCATGGCGGCAATCGCGGACGGATTGAAAAAGTAACACTGCAGGTCGCGGTCCGGCTGGAGTTTCGTGAGAGTATCAGGCATAAGTTAGAGCCTCACCGTCACAGTCAAATCGCGCCCCGGGGTACTATCTGCCGTATGGCCAACGGACGTGACATCGAGTCCGAGCCGTGAGCCGACGAGGAGCGGCGGAAGTGTAGAACCATCGACTGTGTTGGAAACCGTTTCAAACGGGTTGATGGTCAGACTGCAATAGATCGCATCATCCTGCTTGACGTCCACTTGAATTGCATACGTTGTTGGCGCCTCGCCCACGATCGCAAAAATATCGCGAACACTGTGGCTGGCATCGATGGAGACTCGAGGGACGGCGTCCGCTTGGATCGCCAGGTAACCCTGTATTTGCAGAGAAAGCTGACCTCCGGAAAGCGTTCGGATGCCACCGAGAGTACTCGGCGTGTAGGCTGTTGAACTAGCCGCTCCGTTGCCGAGCCCATTCGACATATATAGCTCGGATGCCACGACGCGAACGTTTGGAAGAGACACAGAGTAATTGAAGCTGCCGCTCGCGGCGCTACCAAAGAAATTCTTTACGAAAGGGATGATAGACGAGTGCGCCGGCAGGTCCGTAATCGGCGCCGAGGCAGCGTGTGCCGCGGCCGTACTGCCGAACGCTCCTCGTTCGACCACATAACTAAGGCTCCCGGTCCCGACCGTTTGCACGGTCATCAGCTCCAGATCAACTTGGATGATAGAACCAGGTTGACCACTTCCCGCTGTCGCCAGACTTACAGCAGTAGAAGAGCCATCAAGAGCGGCACTCAAAAGCACTGTACTGACCGGCGCTGTCTCATCCCAGAAGTGAAGAGTGAGAGTTCCCGCGTTGATCGTCTTCGTATTAACAAGAGTGGTGAATCCAATACCCGCGATGGTCACCGTGCCGTCTCCGGTAGCGGAGACGGCATAAATCGGAGCCGGCGGGACGCCGGTGTCCAGTGGAGCGCTGTCCGGCCCACCGAGTTGATATCTCGTAAGCGGCGACAACTCGTAAGAACATTCTCCATCGTGAACGTTCGCCGCCCGGCCCGAAAGTTCAATGGTCGAGCCTTCGCGGCTCGGTACCTGAAAGACTGCAGGAGTCGACTGAGCTACTGCTCCAAACTGCCAGCTCGCTTCGCTGACGACAAAGAAGCTGGTCGAGTCCGGTTCAGTGTCCCAGGGTGTGGCGATGGTCAATGTATCGGCTGTATTTCCCGACACGGTGCGTTCCTGACCCGCGCCTGTTCCTTGCGTGATCCTGACGATCTTGCCGACATACTCGTTCGCGATCATCGCAGCCGCTGAATTTCCAACCGTGCTGGTGCTACGGATGGAGACCTGGGTCTCGGGGAACAGTTCCAAGCGCCAGTAGAAATTGGCGTGATGAAAATTGCGATCGACAGGTGTTCCCAAGGCGGGTGCGAGACCAGTGTCAACGAATGACGAAGCCACCGTTTGCTTCTGCACAATTCGCAGTAGCTGCGACGGGTTGGCACCCCGATAGACGTTGAATCGCTCGGCGGCCGCCGGAAAACTCAACTGTTGCAGCGTAACCGTACATGTGTTGGTGCCCGTCGGCGTGGTCGCACGAACGATGAACGACGTCTCGCTCTCAGCGCCGTTCGAGTCCACCGCGCTTACCGCGTAGTAGTAAGTCGAGCCGCCGTTGAGCGTCCCACCGGTGTCTGACCCGGTCGCAGCCAGGCTCAGCAGCGGAATGCCGGGCCCACCGACAGTAGGGTGACCTGGCACCGAAAACGAAACGGAAAGAGTGGTATTGAACGCCCCGTCCGAGGTCTGCTGATCCTGTTCGTCGATTCCGAATTCTGTCTCACCCCTGGGTCCCACGGTGCTTCCAACCAAGGGTCCTGGAAGGCCGAGATCATATCCAGGCTGCCGTCCGCCTCCAATCAGACCAGTGCTTCCCCCGGCAGTTCCTACGTACCAGGAGTCATCGTGGAATTGCGCAGTGAGAACAGAGCTTCGGTAGTTCAATCCAGGCGACAGTTTCAGTACGCGGAACAGTTGTCGAACGAAGCCCTCTTTGGCGTAGGACACGGTAATCAGGTCGCCAGGTTTGAGTCCAATGGCCCGCAGACCAGTCTCGAATTCGATGTAGGTATTTCCACGAATCGACTTATCTAACTGTAGACGGATAATTCGGCCCGCTTGATTAAAGTTCGGCAAACCTAGAGCAGTGAGGCTTGCGGTCACTTCCTGCCCACAAAGAATTGCGTCGTCGAAATCCACCAACGACAGACTATCCCCCTGATATTCGTTGAACTGGTCTTGAAACTCCACTGTGAAGCGGTTCGGAGTAGCGGCGGTCGTTCGTGAAGAGAGACGTACCGTCGCTTCGCCCGTACTCTTCCGGAGCAGGTCTGAAAAGCCATTCGAACCGTCGCCAAACTCATAGGCGGGCCAGCCGCCGTTCACCTGCTCGGTGCTATTGCTGCCGGCTGGCTTCACTGACTGTTGGATGGCAATAGAACTCTCCGCTCCCACCGTGAGTTGACCGTTCAACCCATAGGTGAGATACAGGCCGCCGTTGTTGCGAATGCCCCGAATGAGATCCGCGGCGGTGCGGCGCTTAGTGAGGACGATATTGCACTGGAAGCGGGGAATCGATTGGGGCGTTCCGTTCAGATCCACCGTGTCGATCATTTCGTCGCAGTAGGCCGCTGTCGTGGCGAATGTGGGCACGTCGAGTTCGCTTAAATCCCAGCCGCATCGCCGCAAGACATCGAGTAGTATCCAGACCGGATTGTTGGTGAACACGTCGGCGACAAAAGCGCCGGTGGAATCGAACGTGGATAACTTGATTCCTTCCAGCAATACGTCAATGATCGGAAGCGACGAGCCATTGTTTAGGCGGTTTGGGAGAACTACAGAAAGAACTCCCATGCTCCCGTACGGATCGCCCAGCGGGGCGCCGTTCGACGTGAAGTCCAGATTGAAACTCCCGGTGCGATTACCGAGGCTCACGATGTTAAACCAACCAGTGGCATTCATGTTGGTACCGGTGTGTCCCAGCGGTATCTCAACACCGGCGGCAATCACTTTGACAATGCTGTTGATTTCGCCGAGCCCTAACAAGACCTCAAGGTGCGTGAGGTTGCCGTCGTTCCGGGCGAACACAACGGGAGGACGATACCAGGCGGTCCCATACACCATCGGAACAAAGTCGTTGTAGTTCGCTTCGTTGTCGATCGGCGTACTCAGATGCGTGGCTTTGTCTCCGTAGCTCTTCACCAGAATGCTGGACGGAACAAACTCGATGCCGCCGAAACGCCGCGTGACGCGACTTGAGCTATCGGTGGAAAACATGCCGCGTTCCTCGCACTGGCTACGGGAGTAGTCGCAGGTTGTAAATGGTGCGGTGCCGTTCATGTTGCCAACACCGCCGCCGAGATCGGGGGAATAGCCACACGGGAAAAAGCGCGAATACTTACCGCGATCCTGCCCGTCGACACCCTCCGTCCGTTGACCGGAAGTGGAGGGAAACACCCAGGGGCAAAGGCGTTGAATCCGCACCTCGGGCAGCAGAGTGCGTTGCAAGCTCAGCCGGCTGACGAAGCTGAGGCGCACCTGCGATTCGGCAATTTCGTCGGGTGGATTGCACAATCCCCGGAAGAGAACCCGGCTGTCCGACGTCTCTTGGTCCGCCACCAAGTCATAAAATGCGAACGTCACGGTCAACTGGGACCCCTTCCAGCCGATCGAGCGTTCGATCTGCGAAAAGTGCGAATCGGCATTGGCTACGATGATCGCGACCTTGGATATGCCATCCACGCCGTCTTCGGCCGTGAAGCGAATATCGAACAAGTTGTGTTTGAGCACGCGAGGTCTGTAGGTGTTTCCACCGATCACGACTGCATGAGTGCTCCATCGTTCAACGGCGCCGGTGGGTAGCGTGCAATCGAAAAGAAGAACCGGAGTGTCGGTCACTTCTTGTGTCTTAATGTCGTAGAGGCTTGTCATGCGGCGGACCTGCTTGTGAGTGAGATATTGACTGAGTAGTTATTGATCGCCACAGCCTTTGTCGTCAGGCTGTCTTCCGCAAAACGGGTGGCCGGATAGACGCCGCAGTTGGAGTAGGTACGCTTGTAATCGGATGGTTGAGGTTGCGCCTCCACCTGCAATCCGAAGACATCGACTACCGCGCCAGGCGGAAGGGAAATGCTATAAGTGCCACTGGTTGCGGCGCCCCCTACCGATCCGGAGAGTTGCAAGCGCCGCCAATCCGGACCGATCTCTTGGAGGGACGAGATTCCCGCGTCGCTGTCTGTCCGAGTCATAGTGATTTGAACCGGGCTCGCGCTGCGGGCGTATGCGCTGAAACAACAGACGTAATTTCCAGGAATCTCTATCGTTTGCGAGAGCGCCTGCGGCGCCGATCCGGCGTTTGTCAACTGCCAGGCGTCAGTCTGTCCCAATGGATCTATGATGCCTGCCAAGGGTTGCAGTAGCGGATCTTTCACCCAGATCGTGTTATCCAGGGTTCCGCTGTAGCGAAGCAGATTGTCTGCCGGATCGAAAAACGAAAAGGTCTGAAGGCGGCCTTCCGTCTGTTGAAACAGACCGATAAGGGCCTGCCATTCGTCCTGCGTCAAGCCCGAGTACGGCAAATGCCACTCAACAGTGGTTGCGCCCACGTCGGCCAGGCGGACATCGCTGCCGTCTATGCAGTCGTTCCATATGGTGCGTTTCTTTTGCGATCTGCGCAGTGGATACTGTGCCAACGCGCCGCTGGATAATTGTGGGAAGTAGAGCATAGTTATCCTTTGTTATTCCTAATGACCAACGTGTAGCGCGCTCTCGATTCATCCATGTAGTCCGCATCGAGTGAATCGGTAGCAAAGCTGCAATTGGTATATGTCGTTTGATCCCAAGGATCGACAAACGTGAAGATCCCGAACTTACCTTGTTGGTTGTCGAAGAAGTCTTGCACTTGTCTCAACTCCTGCTCGGTGAGGAGCTGTAAATTGACCACCCAATACTTGATGGAATCGCTGAAGTCTCGAAAACGCTGCTCCGATCCGTCGAGAAAACGGGTTACACCAGTCGTGTAACGCAACTGTTTCTCAGCCGGATACTGCAGAACGGCTCCGGTCGCTAATGTGGGAAATTGGCTCATAGGAATCACAGGTCCGTAATCACGTCGTTCAGGGAACTGGAGTGGAGCATGGCGTCTTTCACCGCGAGGGCAATCTGATCGCTATGGTCCAGGAAGAAACGGCTATCCAACGGCGGCGCCACATTGATTTGCTGAGCATTGATTTGCTGGGCCGAGGTTGGCTGAGCAGAGGCGTTCGATTGAGTTACCGCGGCAACGCCGTTCAGTTTGGGCAAACCATTTCCACCATGGCTCGCGGGGAGGAACTGATCCTTCGGCCCAATCGCTGCATCGAGCCGAACCGATGATGGCAGGACGAATGGCGTCAGCGCCGTTGGCGCGTTGTTGTGTCCGCCAAATAATCCGATGATCCCCGAGATGATCGGCGAAATAGTGAGCGACACACCAGGGATCTTCGACAGGATGTTACTGATCGGGTTTCCTGTTGACTTTGGAGCAGCGGCCCCCTTGGCGAGGATGCGCAAAGCTTGGGCGGCAGTCGCGCCGCCCACCGTCTTTCCGCCGCCGTCTGCGACGCGCTGAAACCGATTTGCGAAACTGCCCGCATCAAATGAGCCTACTGCCGCTGAGGCGGTCGTGGAGGATGCCGGACCGCCAGAAACGGCTACAAAATCTGGGGCCGATCCGCCGCCGCTGCTGCTCCCCGAGGAATCCGTGTGTATCTTTTGCACAGCCGGTAAAAGCCCGCGTAGCGAGGCCATGGGCTTGGCCGTGGTTGCCTTCGTGGCCGCCAACAGCTTAGACAAGATCGACGTCACACTGCCGCTGTTCGAATGCGACGCCGATTGTCCTTGCCGCAGCAAGCCATCCAACACTTTTTGAAAATCATCTTTCGACACTTGCTCTCTCCTCTGCCAGCTCAGCCTCTAAAACACAGAACGCTTCCACCGTTCGGGCTGGCAACCGATGGAAGTCACGTTCGCCAAATAGCTTCCACGCATAAAACTCTTCGAGCCATGCAATGCTCTGCGCGGTCACGAAGGATTTCGGGCACGTCTTCAGCGAGACGTGCCCGTGCATCCACACAATCGCCTTAGCCTCGATTTCCGGAGGCGGCAAGAACCCGCAATTCCGCTTCTTTTCCAGACCGCTCTTTCGGCACGAGTCGCACGTCCAGGCAGCCTGGTTGGAAAACTGAAAGTGGAAGGCGACGACTAGTTTTTTCTTTCTTCATCCGACAGCGAGCACTCGGCTTTGATCGCATCCACGATCTCGCGCACAAAGTCTTCCGGCGCCAGTTCGAGCGCCGCCGCTGGAGACGCCTGTTCGCCATCGAGCTCAAGCCCAGCGATTTGACACACCCCCCACTCGACGTAGATCCGGTCGATCTCGGCCGAGAGAACCGCCGCATCGAGGCGATCCTTGACATCGTCGCCTCCAGCGCTGAATTCCAGCCGCTGGCTCAGTTCCCGGACACGCCTGGTCAGTTCCAGGCGCCGGGCGAACGACATGCGTCGAATCGTAAATGAGACGCCGGCAAGCGTTTTTGCTTCAATCGTGAGAGTGCTTTCGTAGCGCATGGCTTAACCGAATGCCACGACGAGTTCGTCGTCCGCCGTACCCTGCGCGCGATTTTCGGTAAATTTCCACTGCAGCCGTGTCTCCGCGTCGTCAAATTCCGGGACTTCCGGTACGACACTCTTCATGTAGATTCCGAAGAGCTGCCCCGGCTGCTGTCCAAGTTGCATCATCGCGGTGATGGGAGAACGCTGCCGCGCTGCCTGATAGAGTCCGCGCGTCGCGCTGTCATCCATCTGGAAGAGACTCAGGTCGAGTGCGACCTTCCGGCGTCCGGCGCTAAATGACCGTGGCGTATCGGAACCGAATTCATTGTTGCGAAGGTCAATGCCGTTATCGAGCACCATCTGGCCGCCCGTCAGCGTGAAGAACTGCTGTGGGGAACTTCCTAGCCAGACCTGCCCCAGGTGCCCGGGTACGATGGAATAGTTGTATGCGCCGATCATAGGTTCGGCAGGGAACTGAGTGAGACCTCCCTGACCGGAGATATAGCTGCTGCTATCCACCACGTCGCACGCAGGTCCGGTGAAAGCGAACTCGTGAAAGTCGCCGTTGATCTTTACGGCAAGTTTGTTCACCGCCGCTCCGGAAATCACCCGGTGCACGGCATCCGTCGGATCCCAGTAATCGAAGATACTCGCGCTCGGCAAGTCTTTCGACAGCTTGTAAGTGACGGTAGCCCCAAGCGGCGCTCCGGAAGTCGGCAAGATTGAAAACGGCGCGTTGATATCGATCTGCGTGCCTGTTGGAATGGCGGTCGCAAACCGTATTTCGCCGCCGAAGCTCACAGCTTGCCCGGCCACCAGCCCATGAGCGGATGGGAATTGTAGCCGCGTCGGACTGATAGCCGAATCGAGACTCGCGCCGGAATAGGTCAGAACTGTGTGGCCCATAGCGGCGCGAAACATCGGTCCATAACTCGGTTCCGTTGTCAGACCATCCCAGCTCGACAGGTATGTACTCAGCTCGAAGCTGGTCTTCTTCCTCGTTCCCGCAGGAAGGCCGAGGAATGTGCGTCCTCCGGTCTTGTCGTGGCGTACCGTGTTTTCGAAAGCCTGCCGCGCCTTCAACTTCACGGACGGAATGCGGTTCGAAGCCGCGACTGTCGGGATCTGTCCATAAGCGGACTCAGCCCCAACGTAAAAGCGATTGTCATTCGATGAAATATAGCTAGGCATCTTAATCCTTCTCCTAATCCACGCTGATGTTTACTTCTAAGCGGACCTTCGCTATCTGGAGAAAGCGCTTGCCGCCCTGCTTTACAGCTCCAAACTGCACTTCGTATCCGCCGGGATAAAAAATTCCCGGGCTCCAATCGCCGCGGTTGCGGCTCAGAACGTCGGTAACGGCATCGGTATAGAGCTGTATTCGCTGCTCCAGTTCGTCCAGCCGTTCGTGTGAGGCACGGACCTCTATTGCTAACGCCGCCGTCCCCGAGAATGTCCGGAACTTCTCCTTCAGGGAGTTCGTTATCTTGTCGCAGTACACATAGAGAGCCGGATACTGGACGGGTTCGGCCTTCTCCAACAGCTCGGCGGCGATGTTCCGGTTCAGTATCTGGCCGTCGCCGATGTCCGAAAACTCGACACCTTCTTTTGCGGCAAGTTCCGCGATGCTAAACCCGACGCCCGCTCCGCCGCTGAGCATGCGAACCAACTCGCGGGCACTTCTTGTTCCGATCATTGTCATACTCGTCAACCTCTCGGCAGTCTGCGCTGCTGCTTGACGAAGAAATCCGGTTTTTGTGCGGCCGGTGATGCCACGCCCGCACTTAGTCCGTTGATTGGCGAATACCAGGTGGCGGCCAGGGGAAGCGGAGACACGTTCTGGCAAAGTACGCTACTGTCCGTCAGTCCCGCATAGATAAACCAGCCGGTGGCATTGGTCGGCGGGTTCACCGGACTCACAGTGAGCACAGTCCCGGAGTTAAGGTTCACCGGCAATAAATCGCTCAGCGCTCCAATGCTGCCTCGGGCGTTCTGCCAGGCGATTTGGATGTAATAAGTCGTGGCCAATTGACTCCCGCCAGTTGCCGTCCCGCAGTTTGGTAGCGCCGGTTGCGCCACGGGGTCGGATACGATCCCTAATCCCACCTCGAGGCAGAGAGCCATCGCCCGGTTGGCAAGTTTCTCGTATTCCTGCCACTTCCCAAGGTACCGGTCGTTCAGTTGACTGTTGTAAGCGTCCCTGTAAATCAGAGTCAGGGAATGGAGCGTGTGCCATTGAGCCAGCGCTTCCGTTACCAGCACGCGGCTCAAATTCCTCGCCACGTCCGGGCACTGTAGCTCTCGCACCAGGGTCGCGTTCGGTCGCTCTTGAAGCAGAAACGCGGTCAATTGAACGCCGATTTCGCGATTGGCGAGTTGGAGCTTTGCCTCCAGGTCGATGCCTTCCGTGTTCGCTACGTCAAGGACGGAAGATTCGTACTGGCGGAGGTTGTCGATCGTCGTAATTTGTCCGTCTGTAAATAGGGCCATGGCAGTTGTCGCTTCCTCGCTGAAGTCAGCTCTTTGGTCCTTTATTGGACAGCTTGCCCAGAGCTTCCGGTTCGGCCACCAGGGTGACCTGCACCGTATTGGCGAACTCAGCTCGCTGGGCAGTCTCGCGCTTCGCTGATTCGGCCGCGTAATACGCCTTTGACTGTTCTTCGGTCGCAGGCTTGGCGCGGCCTTCGATGATCAGCTTCGCCGCGGTGTGGCGCGCCACTTCGGTCAGTACGCCGGCTTTTCCACCGTCGCCGGTATCTTCGCTGATGACTACCAAATGCTCGTGAGCAATCGTTGCTTCCAACTGCCTCACCTTCTGGAAATAAACTCTGAGGTCCATCTCGTTCTCCGTTTTTCCTTGAATTTTCGAAGCACCAAAAACAACGGCCGCAAATAAACGCAAATGAACGCGGTAAGCTTTCAAACCGGGTTCATCAGCGTTTATTCGCGGCCTAAAACATCCCTGCTAGCTTCTGACCTGAACGCCAAAGCCGTTGCGAAGCACGCCGGTACCGTACAGAACGTCGACCGTGAACTGCTGAGCCAAGGTATCCGGCGCATAGCTCATCAGCACGCGCACGCCAAAATTGCCCATTTCAGCGTATTCAGCGATGGCGCCCGTACCGAACAGGGGTTGCGGAAGCCGGCGAGTGACCAACCCAATCGCATCTTTCGTGAATGCCAGGTTCTGAGTCGTGACGGTTGTGGTGCCAGTCTTGGCGACAAACTGCGACCGGAAGACATAGAAGTCTTTGATCCGGCCGACAACTCCGTCCACCAGGGCACGTAGGCTCGCCTCACCAGCGCAGGAAAACTCGCTGAAGCGAGCAATCTGGCGCATCTGCGAGTAGGTGGTTGCGTCAACCACCAGGTACTTCGAAGCGCTCGCCGGAACTTTCGCTCCGAACAGCGCGGTCTCGGCGGCATCGATAGCCGCTTCCGTGATGGCGACGCCGCCGGTTCCCACCGCAGAGTTCGCAGTGAACTGCGAAGCCAGGGCGAGAATGTCGGACTCAATCCGCTCGGCCAGAGCAATAACGGCTGGCTGCATGTACAGCTTCAACAGGTCCGGCACCGCCAGAATCTTTGTCACGTCCGGAATCTGGAACGTCGCCTCGGCGTGCGTATTAAGCACGATCTGAGCATTTCCAAGATCGGGATTCTGTGTTCTAACGCTACCGGCTTCCGCGATGTTGTTCGCTACCATCGTCGGAGGGATCGGCACGTTTACCGTATCGCCGGCCTGAGCCAGCATCGGCTCGAAGTCGCGATTGACCAGGTTACCCATAACCAGGTTGCCGACCAACGCCGGCAGGGCATCCACCGCGACCAACTTTACGATCGCCTGTGCCACATTGTCTGAAGTAATACTTGGCATTTTTTTCTCTTTCTCCTATTTGTCTTTTTGCTACTCAGCTCTTTGCTGCGCCTCTTAGTTGCTTCGAACTGTCTTCGAAGCGATCCGCGAGATCTCTTGCCGGACGCGGTCCAGATCTTCCGCGCTCATTCCCGGCTTGATCCTGTCAAGGTCGAAGTTGCCCGTCTGCACCGGCGGCTTCTGCGCCGCAACGGCGCCCGAACCACCCGCGATACGGGCCGGCAGAAGTTCGGGATTTTCGTTCACGAAAAGCGTCAGATAGTCACGCATCCCCGTGTCCTGCGCATCCCGCGACACTAACCGGCCGTCTTCCGACCGGACGATGTCATCCTTCACCGCTTTGAACGCCAGATCGACTTTGTTCACGCCCAGCTTCTGGAGTTCCGACCGGATCGCCGCGTGCCGCTGTACTTCTTCGGCCATCATTTGGCTCCGGCGATTCTCTTCCGCCAGTTCGTTCACCCGGCGCTCCAGTTGTTCCCGGCGCCTTCGTTCGTCCGCCAGTTCCGCTTTGTAAGCCGGCTCGGACTTCGATCGCTCCTGACTCACAAACTCCTGAATTGCGCCGCGAATAATGTCGCGAATATTTGCCTGACCTGCGTCTGCAACCTCTGTATTTTTCTCTTGTTCGTCCATAACCCTCCTGGTCTCCTAGAAAAGTGAGTATCAACTCGCCGGAGCAATGCTCGCGTCGATTTCCTGCGAGATTTGATCTTTAATGTCCTGTCGCGAATCGCACAGGTACTTGCGCGCCAACCGCTTGAATATCTGCTTCTGTAGCGTCGGCGACTGAATGTTTAGTGCGAGCAAATTCGTAGCGTCGGCCAGGTCCGAGCCGAAGTCGCTGATATCGAAGTCGTCGAGCCCTGAGACGTCGATTTCCAGGTTGTCTTCTCGCGCCGCCGCAATCCCGCGGAGAACCCGCTTCATCGTGTCCTTCAGCGTGTCGCCGTAGCCGCGCAGCACCTCTTGCGCAATGGCGAAGTCTCTCAACTTGCTCAACCCCGATTGCAGGTTGCTGCCCGAAGCGTTGGCCGCCTGATTGAGCAGATAGCAAACCCGGTAAATCTCTTCCTTCAGCCGGTCGAGATTGTCGGTAGCGATCTGGAAGACCCGCCCATCCGGCTCCGTCCATCCGAACCGGTCCCCCGGCGCGAGCTGGATGTAGTACGATTCGCCGACGATCTGATTCCAGGGGCGGTCTGAGTAGACGACCGGCATCGCGAACAACCCCATAGTCAAAGCCCACGAAAGGGCGTTTGACTTATTGAAGTGTTCGAGCTGAACCAGGGCGGCTTTGTTCATCAGCCAGAAACCCTCGTTGATCTTCGTTTCAAAGAGCGGTACGCGCCCCTGATTGGCGAAAGCGTGCGGACCCTCCGCGACCAGTTCGATCGCCACCGGCTGACCAAGTTCCTCTGTCTTCCGGTACACTCGGTAGCGAAACCTGTCGTAATAGAGCCAGCGCGTCTCGCGGGCCATTTCCGTGCTGTCCACCGACGCTTTCGTCAGATAGGAATTGCGGATGACCACCCACTCGTACTGCCCGCGCTCGTCGCGGCTCCAATTGATTACTGAAGTGGCCGGAACTTCCACCAGGTAAGCTCGCGACGCCCCGTACAACTCCTCTTGCGCACGGCTTTCCACCGGCATTTCGATCCGCGGGAAGTCAGCCAGAATGAAGCTGCTGCCGTAGACGAGCGCATCCGAAACCTGCCTTCGCAGGAACTCGCTGAAACTCGTTCCCTTCAGATCGCAGTCTTCCAGGAAATCCCGGAAAAATCGCCGGCCCGACTCGTTTGGCCCTTCAAAGGAGATCGCTGGTTCCCGCCGCAGCAATGTCGCCGCGTACCAGTCGATGATCGAGCCGATGTAATTTTCGTAAAAGACTTTGCCCAGCCGCTCTTGATAAATGTCGGCCGGCTCTTTCTGACGCCGCTCCAAATACTGCATGGCGTTCGCCCGAAGCTGCTCGCCGCCTACGTACAGATCCCGATACTTATTCCACATCGCCTTCTTGGCGGCAAAGTCCGGGTGCTCTAAGTTAATGTTCTGCACAGCATCCTCTCCCTGGTTCCGAAAAAGCTCTCCTAAAACGGCGAAACGCAAAGCTCCGATCAAAGGCCATTGGCCTTGGAAGCTTTGCGTCCGCTTTACAGTCAGGTGTCCCGGCTGCGATTTACATCAACCGCCGCCCTTGTTCGCCAATCACGATCCTCGGCTGGCACTCCTGCCAGATCAGATAACCCAGCGCATCGGACAAGTGCGTTCGCTTCTGATCGCCCTTGTCCACCGCGCTCGTCCCGTTCTTATAACTCACTTCTTCCAGATCCTTGATGAGCTCGACGCACTTCGGAGCCACCAGCATCTGAATTTCTCCCGCTGCGTTCCGCAGTTTTGCGTTCACTCGCAAGATCCTGTCTCTCACCGACGGATTGCTCTTCGGAACCCGGTAGTCCATACGTCCCCGGTAATGCCGCGAGAAGTAATCGCGAATCATCTGAAAGTCCGTCGTTCCCGAAGTTTTTAAGCTCTGGCCCGATGCATCGCCATACACGACAATCTCAGCCGGATGACTCGGAAACCGGTGGTGAAACTCCGCGCACGCATCCATAGTGCTAGCCCGCGACATCACAATTTCATCCAGCACGATCACCGTCTCGCCGTCAATCTGCGCCACCACCGAACTCATCGGGTCGACATTGAAATCGAGCGCCCACAGCAGCGGCCGCCTCTGATCCACCGGAAGCTGCATCACATGCTCCTCACGGCGGAACGCCCGGTACACTTGACCGCTAAAGGCATTCAAATACTCGCCCAGCACTTCCTGACGAAAGAATCGTTCGTCGTAACTGGACTTCAGCCGCTCGTAAAAATCCGGCACAGCGTCCAATAAAAACTGATTCTCGAAAGGGCGTGCCACCACAACTTCGCACGAACCCGGCGAGTCCTTCATGAACCGTTTGTATACCCAGTCGTAGCCCTTCGGCGTCCACACCGCAAAGCCGCACAACTGCCGCGCCTCAGGATCCCGCAGACGCCCTTCCAACCGGAGCCACGCGTCTTCGGAAAGATAACTTAGCTCATCGATGCCGAACCAAGCTAGGTTCGTGCCCCGCAGCCGTTCAAACCGGTCCAGCGACCGCAACAAAATTCTCGAACCCGGCACCGGCAGGTAGAGCACAAAGTCGCTCTTGTGCAAATCGTACGGCACATCGTTCGCCTCTAAGAGGTCGATCAGCGAGGTCAACGTCGCATCCCGCAACATTGGATACGTCGGGGCGCCAATCAATCCCAGCCGGCCTGGATTGCTGTACGCCAGCCGCAGCGCTTCCTGGCACAACGCCAGGCTCTTCCCGGATCCAATCGACCCCGAGTAACCTTTGAACCGCGCCGTCGACTGATGAAAGCGGTCTTGCGAAGGAAGGGGATTATATTCGATTCTCGTCGCCAACTCACCTTCGCCGATGATCACCGCCATCCAATCAGTCTCCTTGTCCGGTAAGGCCGCGCTCGACCTTCCTGCTAGAACAATACCAATCGGCTTCCAACGTCAAGCCCAAAAAATTCAAGGAATTATTGCAAACAAAGGAAATCGAGGTGCATATTAGTCGTGAACGGCTTTCGAAGGGGTCTGAAAAGTGCGCTCCGGGGCTTGTTTATTGAAGATTCCCGTGAGGCTAAGCTAGTAACGCGCGCCTCAGATGATCTGGATCCGTGCCAGCGGCGTGCGAGCAGCCTCGAACAAAGGCACGCCCATACTTTGACACCTATACATATAGAATGATTTTCAGCCTGATCGATGCAGTCATGCTCCGGTCGCTACCCGTCCGGGAACTATCGAGCCTCTGCTTCCTTCGCTACGCCGGCCCCAAAGGGACTGGCGTATCTCCTCCCTACCCATGCTTCGAACGCATTCGGTCCCAGGCAAAATCTATCACCGGAATCGCCGCGTATGCAGGAGGTGGGGATCTCAACATGCAAATGGACGGGCGCGTCGAGCAGGTTTCCGGGAAGACGAAGCTCAGGAGTACTGCAATAGGACTCGATTCCGGAATATCTATTGCCAGTTAGTTCGACTGAAGTTCTTGGGTACCGCGAGCGCTTTCATGCTCGACCACGAACCTGCAGCCGGTTGCGAAGTATACTCCTCAACTGCGATCGTTCCCACTGGTGTATCCAACACCAAGCTGATCAAAGCGCGATTTGATTGATCAAAGCGCGATTTGATAAAGAAAATCGTCGCGCGAAGGTTAGATACAAGTTCATCGATGCGGAGATACTGAGCTAGGCGTTTGCAGCTATAGGATTTAGACCAGTCGGTCTTTTCCATGTGCCATCAATGAGCGATGGCGCATCTTTCCATCGCTCACCGCCGGACCAATTCACGGACCGGACTTCAAGTTGCACACCTCCGCTCACTCTGCTACTATTAATTTTCACTGCTGTGCCTTAGCGCGTCACACGACCGCTTTGTCAAAATTGGGAGGCGGAGAGCAGCAAGTCGCTCGAAGCCGTTTGGACCAGTTGAGGATTTCATGAGTCAGAAAATAGGCAAGAAATACACCGCTGCGGCTGCGCAAGTCGAGCACCGGGGCTACGCACTAGATGAAGCGGTAGCGCTCGTGCAGAAAGTCAAGTTCGCGAAATTCGACGAGACTGTCGAAGTTCACATGCGGCTCGGCGTCGATCCCAAGCACGCCGATCAGATGGTTCGCGGCACGATCGTATTGCCCCACGGCCTTGGAAAATCGAAAAAAGTCCTCGTAATCGCTTCCGGCGACAAACTCCGCGAGGCGGAAGAAGCGGGCGCCGATTACGTTGGCGGCGAAGACATGGTCACTAAGATCCAGACGCAAAACTGGACCGACTTCGATGCTGTGATCGCCACTCCGGACATGATGCGTTCCGTCGGTAAGCTCGGTAAGGTTCTCGGTCCACGCGGTCTCATGCCCAATCCGAAAACCGGCACCGTAACCACCGACGTGGTCAAAGCGATTCGAGAAACCAAAGCCGGTAAAATCGAGTTTCGTGTGGACAAAACGGGCGTCGTTCACGCACCTGTTGGCAAGACCAGTTTCGCCACTCCGAAGCTGCTCGAAAACGCCGAGGGTCTCATCAACGCGGTTGTCCGCGCCAAACCTCCGGCGGCCAAAGGTAAATATGTCAAGAGCGCGACCATCTGCTCCACCATGGGCCCTGGTGTTTCGCTCGATGTGGCGACGTTCAACGCCAAGCCTGTGGCGTCGTAAGGAGATTCCATGAAAAAGAAATCGGATAAGGCAAAAGATCTCGAAGCGCTGCGAAAAGAGCTGGAGAAGTCGCCCAACTTCTTCGTCACCGGCTACGAGAAGCTGACCGTGCAGCAGGATTTCGAGTTGCGCAAGACCATTCGCGGCGCCGGCGGCAGCTATAAGGTTGTGAAGAACAACCTGGCAGCCAAGGCATCCGAGGGCCTTCCGTCCGGAAATGTGCTCGGGGCTCTGAAGGGGATGACTTCGCTAGCCTACACTCAGAAAGATCCCGTTGCGCTGGCCAAGGCCTTGACGGCCTACGCCAAGACCAACCCCGCATTTACCTTCAAGGCGGGCTTCGTCGAAGGCCGTGCGGTAGAAGTCAAGAATATCCAGGAATTGGCGAATCTACCTTCGCGCGAAGAGATTCTGTCGAAACTGCTATATGTGATCCAGGCGCCGGCTCAGCGTTTGGTGACGGCAATCAACGGTGTGGGCCGGAAATTGGCGGTCGTGGTGGATCAGGGCGTCAAAGAAAACAAGTTTCAAGCTTAAAGTCAAAGGCTGAGCGCGGGCCTTTCTGGCGGCGGGCGGCTGATTCTAATCAGAAAGTTTCTATTTGGGAGTGAAAGAAAAATGGCGGATATCAACGGAATTGCAGAACAGATTCAAGGGCTGACCCTGCTCGAGGCGTCTCAGCTCGTTAAGTTGCTCGAGGAGAAGCTGGGAGTTTCAGCGGCTGCGGCAGTCGCGGCGGCTCCGGCTGGCGGCGGCGCTGCTGCCGCGGCTGCTCCGGTTGAAGAGAAGACCGAATTCACCGTGGTTCTCAACGCGGCCGGCGCCAACAAGATCAATGTCATTAAGGCGGTCCGCGAAGTCACCAGCCTCGGCCTGAAAGAGGCGAAGGATCTGGTTGACGGAGCTCCAAAAACCATCAAGGAAGGTGTCAACAAGGACGAAGCCGAGACCATCAGGAAAAAGTTCACTGACGTCGGCGCCACTGTTGAGGTGAAATAGCCGTTCTTCAATGGCGCGCGAAGAGACTGCCCCCACTGATTTCCGGGGTATCTTCGTAAACTATTGATGAATGGATGTTTTAGTTGGTTGGCAGTCTGGTTGCAAGCTGGACTGCCGATCTGCTTTGACGTGGCTTGTCTGCGTCTGGTATAGTGAATAAGGTTTGACCGGAGACGTCGCCGGACTTTTGCCCGTGAGCCCTTCTAATCTTCGTGAAGTGCGTAGTGTCTTTGCTGCGCACTGCTTGACCCTGTCTGCCTGTCGGTCGGGTGTAGTGTGTTTGAAATTATTCCTTCCGGTTCAAGCGGCCTCTCTACAGCCCGCTTCGTTTTCTTTAAGTCGGTTAAACAGTCTAGAACGGCGTTTTTTTGCGAACCCGGCATTTGAGCCTGTGGTTCGCTATTGTGCTTTGTTCCCCGGTGTATTAGATCTGGCCAGAGCGTGAAGGTTTCTGGTGCACCGGTTCTTGTGTAGGAGCGGAAATGCAAAATCAACTAAACAGCAACAGCCGCGAACGCGTGGACTTTTCCAAGATCAAGACTTCGGTCCCGATTCCGAATCTGATCGAGGTGCAGAAGAAGTCCTACGAGCGCTTTTTGCAGATGGACCTGCTGCCCGATGAACGCGATGATACGGGCCTCCAGAGTGTCTTCAAATCGGTATTTCCGATCTCGGATTTCCGGGGTCTCAGTGAGCTGGCTTTTGTCGACTATTCGATAGGCAATTGGGAATGCAAGTGTGGCAGTCTGAAAGGGCTGAACCACCTGCGCACCGTTTGCCGTAATCCAACGTGCGGCGCCACGATCAGAACAGATCCGTTTCATCCTGGCGACGTGCTTTGCGAACGATGCGGCACGTTCAATAAGAACATTGTTACGTTCTGCAATCGTTGCGGCGATCCCGTTGGTCTCCAGTTGAAGTACGACGTCGCGGAGTGCGAAGAGCGGGGTATGACCTATGCCGCGCCGCTCAAAGTCACCATCCGGCTGACCGTATACGACAAGGATGCCGAGACCGGGACAAAGAGTATTCGCGACATCAAAGAACAGGAAGTCTTCTTCGGTGAAATTCCGCTGATGACCGACAACGGTACCTTCATCATCAACGGTACTGAGCGCGTGATCGTCTCGCAGCTTCACCGTTCTCCGGGCGTGTTTTTCGAACGCGTGGCCGCGCAGGGCTACTTCCTCGGCAAGATTATTCCGTATCGCGGAAGCTGGGTCGAATTCGAATACGACAACAAGAATCTGCTCTACGTCCGTATCGACAGAAAACGAAAATTTTACGGCACCGTCTTCCTCCGTGCCCTCGGCCTCAAGAGCGATGCAGACATCATCCGGGCATTCCACAAAGTCAGCGACATCACCATCAAAGACAAAAAGCTCCTGTGGAAAGTCTCCGATGCGCTGATGGGCAACAAGCTCTCGCATGCCATCACCAATAAGGCCGGCGAAACCGTCGTCCCGCAGGGCCGCAAGATTACCGGTTCCGTCTTCAAGGAAATTCAGAAGGCGAAGATCGAGCAGGTCGAAATCGCCCCGAACGACCTGGAAGGCGCATACGTAGCCGCCGACGTGATCGACATGTCGACCGGCGAAGTGCTGCTCGAAGCCAACCACGAAGTTACCGAAACGCTGATCGGCAAATTTATCGAAGGCGGCATTCCCTCCTTTGAAATTTTCTTCCCCGAACGCGACGAAGTAGGCAACGTCATCTCAGTCACCCTGAAGAAGGATGCCGTCAAGTCGCAAAACGACGCCCTGCTCGAAATCTACCGCAAATTGCGCCCAGGCGATCCGCCGACGCTCGACACCGCCACGCAGCTTTTCCAGGGCATGTTCCTCGACCCGCGCAAGTACGATTTCTCCCGCGTCGGCCGCATGAAGTTCAACATCAAGTTGTACGATCGCGCGGACCAGACGTCTCTTGACAAGCGCGTTCTCGATCAGAAAGACTTCATCGACACCATTAAGTACCTGTTGAAACTTCGCCGCGGAATCGGCGCAGTCGACGACATCGATCACTTGGGCAATCGCCGCGTTCGCGCAGTCGGCGAGCTGCTTGAAAACCAGTTCCGCATCGGCCTCGTGCGCATGGAACGCGCCATAAAAGAAAAGATGTCGGTCTACCAGGAAATGTCGACGGCCATGCCGCACGACCTGGTCAACGCCAAGCCGGTAATGGCCGCCATCCGCGAGTTCTTCGGATCGAGCCAGCTTTCGCAATTCATGGATCAAACCAACCCGTTATCCGAGATCACGCACAAACGGCGTCTCTCGGCTCTTGGACCGGGCGGTTTGTCACGTGAGCGCGCCGGATTCGAAGTCCGCGACGTTCACCCGACTCACTACGGGCGCATCTGCCCGATTGAGACGCCGGAAGGTCCGAACATCGGACTCATTTCGTCGCTCTCCTGTTTTGCGCGCATCAATGACTATGGCTTTATCGAGAGCCCCTATCGCCGCGTGGCGAAGGGCGTGGTCGTGGACGAAATCAAAATCGTCAACCCGGGCGACACCAACTATAAGGTTGGCGATGTCATGCCGCGAGGCGATGCCGACAAGACCAACACAAATCTCAGCACCAAGAAGCAGCCGGCCGAAATCGAAGCCTACTGCGACTACCTGTCCGCCTGGGAAGAAGACAAGTACATCATCGCGCAGGCGAACGTCGAGCTCGACCCCGACGGGCGCATCGTCAACGATCTGGTGAACGCCCGAAAACAGGGCAACTTCGTCCTTGTTCATCACGACGAAATCGAATACATGGACGTCAGTCCGAAACAGCTCGTCTCGGTCGCGGCCAGTCTGATTCCATTCCTTGAAAACGACGACGCCAACCGCGCGTTGATGGGATCGAACATGCAACGCCAGGCCGTCCCACTGCTTCGCGCCGACGCTCCGCTAGTCGGTACGGGCATGGAGCGCGTCACCGCGCGCGATTCAGGCGCGGTCATTATCTGTAAACGCGCCGGAGTGGTCGATTCAGTCGACTCCGAACGCGTCATCGTGCGTGTCGAGGGCAATGTTCACGAAGGGCAGCTCTCGCGCGAAGTCGGCGCCGATATTTACCAGCTCACGAAGTTCAAACGATCGAATCAAAACACCTGTATCAGTCAGAAGCCGATTGTTTTCCAAGGTCAGCGCGTAAAAAAAGGCGACGTGCTCGCCGACGGTCCTTGCACCGAATCGGGCGAACTCGCTCTTGGCCGAAACGTCCTGGTAGCCTTCATGCCATGGCGGGGCTACAACTTCGAAGACGCCATCGTGGTCAGCGAAAAGCTGGTCAAAGAAGACTACTACACTTCGATCCACATCGAAGAATTCGAGATCGAAGCCCGCGACACGAAACTGGGTCCGGAAGAAATCACCCGCGATATTCCAAACATCGCGGAAACATTCCTTCGTAACCTGGACGAAAGCGGCATCATCCGCATCGGCGCAACAGTAAAACCGGGTGACATCCTGGTAGGCAAAGTGACTCCAAAGGGCGAAACGCAGCTGACGCCTGAAGAGAAACTCCTCCGAGCCATCTTCGGCGAAAAGGCCGGTGACGTAAAAGACGCATCGCTCTACTGCCCGCCCGGAATCGAAGGCACCATCGTCGATTGCAAGGTATTTTCCCGCAAGGGAGCCGAGCTCGACGAGCGCTCCAAATCGATCCTCGAAACCCAGATCGAGCGCCTGCACCGCAACCTCGAAGATGAGAAGCGAATTCTCAACGACGAGCGTTCCAAGCGTCTATCCGTGCTGCTCGAAAACCGGGAAGTCCTGGCCGATCTGCACGACGAAAAGACCAACAAGAAGCTCCTGGCCAAGGGTGTAAACCTGACGCGGGACATGATTGAAAAGCTCCGTGCCCGCGACTTGAAGCGAGTCCGTTTCAAGGACAAAGATCCCCGGCTCAACGAGCAAATCGACGAAATCGAGGAAATGACCTCGCGCCAAGTCGCGGTCCTCGAAAAGATCACTGAAGAGAAAATCGGTAAGCTGAAGAAGGGCGACGAATTGCCCCCGGGCGTAATCAAGCTGGTGAAAGTCTATATCGCTATGAAGCGCAAGCTCTCAGTTGGCGACAAAATGGCCGGACGCCACGGAAACAAGGGTGTCATCTCGCGGATTGTTCCCGAAGAGGACATGCCCTATCTACCAGACGGCACA
>Ga0105237_10002536_pt1 | contig 22605 bp, 22 predicted proteins | sample KBSC24metaG_FD_81520 | JGI IMG/M metagenome (GOLD analysis project Ga0105237, IMG submission 81520) | Corn rhizosphere microbial communities from Kellogg Biological Station, Michigan, USA - KBS C2-4 metaG | ecosystem: Host-associated > Plants > Roots > Rhizosphere > Soil | place: Michigan, USA...
TCCCCATCGAAGATGTGGCTGGCACTGTTAAGGACCTGATCGACGAGGGAAAGGTTAAACATTTTGGCATGTCCGAAGCAGGTGTGCAAACCATTCGCAAGGCACATGCAGTACAGCCCCTTGCCGCATTGCAAAGCGAGTATTCACTCTGGTGGCGCGAGCCGGAACAGGAAATACTGCCTGCTCTCGAAGAATTGGGAATTGGCTTTGTCCCTTTCAGCCCGCTGGGCAAGGGTTTTTTGACAGGCGCCATCAATGAGAATACACAGTTCGACAAAACCGATTTCCGCAACATCGTTCCGCGTTTTTCGGAGGAAAACCGCAAGGCCAACCAGGCTTTGGTAGACCTTTTAAAGACGATCGCCGCTGCCAAAAATGCGACGCCTGCCCAAATAGCCCTTGCATGGCTGCTGGCGCAAAAGCCCTGGATAGTACCCATCCCCGGCACGACAAAACTCAACAGGCTGAAAGAAAACACCGGCGCCGTATCCATCGAATTGTCAAACGAAGATTTGACGAACATTGAAAATGCCGCTTCAAAGATTAGCGTACAAGGCGCAAGATACCCGGCGCATTTACAGAAAATAGTAGGAAAATAAGACCAACATCTCCGCCACATTATTGACAACTGAAGTAGGAAGATGGTTCATTCTATATGACAAATATCTTTTCCTCTGAAAGCGCATTTTAACTGGCTTAAATAATTATTTTCGTTTGCATTTTAACCTCGCAGACAAAATAACAATATGCCTGACACTTCGCTTGTTTTTGCTCTTCGGAATATTGATAAAACAAAATTCACTCTTGCCGGCGGTAAAGGCGCCAACCTTGGAGAACTTACCAGGATTAAAGGGATCCACGTGCCGGATGGCTTTTGTATTTCTACCGAAGCTTTTAAAAAGATCATCGGGGAGTCGTCATCGATTAACGAATTACTTGATCAGTTGTCGCTTCTAAAGGTGGAACACCGGGACAAGATCACTGAACTTAGCCGTGAGATTCGCCGTGTCATTGAAGAGATCGCCATTCCCGGGGACATTAAAATAGAGATCACCCGCTTCGTATCCGCACTTGGCGAAAAAAATGCCTATGCCGTACGATCCAGCGCCACCGCGGAGGACTTGCCGACGGCATCTTTTGCCGGCCAGCAGGATACATATTTGAATGTCATCGGAAAGGAAGCCATCCTGCAACATGTCAGTAAGTGCTGGGCCTCGCTGTTTACCGAGAGGGCAGTAATGTACCGCCTTCACAACGGCTTCGATCACCGTAAGATCCACCTGTCTGTGGTTGTTCAAAAAATGGTCTTTCCGCAGGTGGCAGGGATTTTATTTACTGCCGATCCCGTCACTTCTAATAGGAAAGTGTTATCCATCGATGCCAGCTTCGGACTCGGTGAGGCGCTGGTTGCTGGCATGGTGAACCCCGATGTCTATAAAGTGTGTAATGGCCAGGTTATCGATCGGAAGATATCCTCCAAGAATCTGGCTATTTATGCTTTAAAAGATGGCGGTACGAAAGAACAGGCGATTGCAGCTGAACAACAGACCATGCAGGCATTGACGGATGAACAGGTCCTGCAGCTTGCGTCCATCGGCAAAAACATCGAAGAACATTTCGGCCGTCCCCAGGACATCGAATGGTGTTTGGTAGATGATACATTTTATATTGTCCAGAGCCGGCCGATCACCACTTTATATCCCATTCCTCAAGCAAATGACCAGGAGAATCACGTGTATGTATCTGTCGGCCATCAGCAAATGATGACCGATCCTATTAGACCACTGGGGATATCTGTTTGGTTGTTAACAGGTGCCCGACACATGTTTAAGACTGGTGGAGGAAGGCTGTTTGTGGATATCTCGATGGGACTGGCTTCACCGGCTGGCAGGCAAAATTTATTGGGTGTTTTAGGGCACTCCGATCCGCTCATAAAAGACGCGCTTATTGCCATCATCGAGCGGGATTTTATAAAATTGGACCCAAATGACAACGGTGTACCGGGGCCCGTTAAAAGTCACAAGGGTATGTCGTCTGCGGATATTCTGGCCGAGGCAGGAAACGATCCTGCAATTGTTGCTGATTTGATTAAGAGTAGTGAGACATCGTTATCGGCGTTAAAACATAACATCGCTACGAGATCAGGATTGGATGTATTTGATTGTATCCTGGAAGATATGCAGCAACGGAGACAGCGTGCGTCAGATCAGAAAAGTTTGAGTGTGATCATGGCCGCCATCCATGCTTCCGCATGGATCAATGAAAAAATGAATGAGTGGTTAGGTGAAATTAACGCGAGCGACACACTTTCCCTGTCCGTAGCTGACAATGTCACTTCTGAAATGGGTATGCAGCTACTGGATGTTGCAGATGTGATTCGTCCCTATCCGGAAATAATTGAGTATCTGCAACAGGTGAAGGATGATAACTTTTTGGATGGACTGGTTCAATTCGAAGGCGGGCAGCAGGTGCGTGATGCGATTACTGCTTATCTCGACAAATATGGAATGCGATGTGCCGGGGAGATCGATATTACAAGAACACGCTGGAGTGAACGACCAGGTATACTGGTGCCTATGATCCTCAGTAACATCAGGCTCCTTGGGCCTGGCGCCAGCAAACGAAAATTTGAGCAAGGGCTACAGGAAGCTTTGAAAAAAGAACAAGAGTTATTGGAAAGATTGACGCACTTACCGGACGGTGAACAAAAGGCCGGGGAGACAAAACAAATGATCCGCCTGATCCGGAATTTCATCGGTTATCGTGAATATCCGAAATACGATATTGTTAGTCGCTACTTCATTTATAAACAGGCTTTACTAAAGGAGGCGGAACGACTCGTACAAGCGGGCGTTCTTCATGAAAAAGAAGATATTTACTATCTTGCTTTTGAAGAATTGCAGGAAGCCATACGCACAAATCAACTGGATTACCAGGTCATCGACAAACGAAAAGATGAGTACAGACTATATGACAAGCTAACCCCGCCACGTGTTATCACGTCTGATGGCGAAATTATTACGGGTCTGTACAGACGGGAAAATATCCCCGCCGAAGCCATTGTAGGTCTCGCTGTTTCTTCGGGCATTGTAGAGGGACGGGCGCGTGTGATCCTGAATATGGAAGAGGCCGATCTGGAAGATGGCGATATACTGGTCACCGCCTTTACCGACCCCAGCTGGACTCCATTGTTTTTATCCATTAAAGGCCTGATCACTGAAGTGGGTGGGCTGATGACCCATGGCGCAGTTATTGCACGTGAATATGGCTTACCGGCAGTTGTCGGAGTCGAAAATGCGACCCGACTGATAAAAGATGGGCAGCGGATCCGGGTGCATGGAACAGAAGGGTATGTAGAGATCCTATAGACAAATTCAAAGTCTTAAAATCTTTTTTATGAAAATAAAAGGCTCATTGCTGTTGACGGGGTTGCTATTGTTTGGCTATCTCGCGGTAAGTGCAAATTATACAATCGGGCAAGCCAGCATCCGTAAAGACAGTCTGCCACCTGTCGAAACAAAGCCTGGATTCGCAAATTACAAACCAGCTTTCGCGGGGCAAACCAGAGTTGCAGGCGCCAAAACAACCACTCCCTACAAGGTGGAGAAAATTGCCAGTAGGCTCGGCAATCCCTTTGCCATTGTGGCCATGCCCGACGGACGGCTGATAGTGACCCTCAAGTCCGGGACTATGGAGATCCATGATAAGAACGGTGCGTTGGTCAAAAAGATCACCGGTTTGCCCGAGGTAGTGTACGCGGGGCAGGGGGGCTTACTGGATGTGGCCTTCGATCCGAACTTTACCAGCAATAAGGTCATCTATTGGAGCTATTCGGAAAAGTATGAGTCGGGGACTGTGACTGCCGTTGCCAAAGGGAAGTTGAATGAGGCGGAAGGCAAGGTGGACAATATTACAGTTATCTTTCGGGCGACTCCGGTTACAAAAGGTAATTTGCAATTTGGCTCCCGGCTTGTTTTTGACAAAAATGGCGATCTTTTCGTCAGCCTCGGCGAAAAATTTGCGCCTGATGTCCGCGTGCAGGCACAGGATTTGAATTCCTATCTGGGAAAGATCATAAGAATAACCCCGGCCGGCAAGCCTGCCGCAGGCAATCCGTTCACTCATCAGTCCAACGCGAAGCCGGAAATAATTTCTTATGGCCATCGCAATCCGGAGGGATTGGATATCAACCCGGCGACGGGTGATTTGTGGGAAGCCGAATTCGGACCGCATGGCGGCGATGAAATTAACCTTATCCGTCCCGGCAAGAACTATGGCTGGCCAGTGATCACCTATGGTCTTGAGTACTCCAACGATAAGGTCGGCGATGGCATTCAGCAAAAGGCGGGAATGGAACAGCCTGTCTATTACTGGGATCCCGTCGTCTCACCCAGCGGCATCTGTTTTTACAAGGGAAGCGCGATTCCCGAATGGAAGAATAATCTGTTCGTCGCTTGTCTCAGCGGGCAGCATGTGGATCGCCTGATCATCAGGAACAACAGAGTCGTAGGCGAAGAGAGGCTTCTTGCGGACAAAAACCAGCGGTTTCGTGACGTAGAATATTCGAATAACGTACTCTACGCTATTACCGATGATGGCGATATATATCGCATCGAAGCCCAACGGTAAGCACGTTTAATTCAAAAACGTTTTCTTATGAAACACACCATGGCCTCTTTTTTGCTGCTATGCTGTATGACATCTGCAGGACCCACATCAGACGATGAAGCAGCGATCCGCTCGCTGGAGGACAAGTTTGTAGCCGCCTTCAATGCCGGTGACATTGACGCGATCATGAAGAACTACGTTCCAGATACAAGTCTCGTCATTTTCTCGCATTTCAAGGGCACACCGAAAATCGTCATTAGCGATCTTGGCATCACCGTGGACGGCCATATCGGATTCAGTCACAGCATCCAGCATGTTACGGGTACAGATATGCAAGGCCGTTCTGTTGATCGGACGGTGCGTGTTACGGACGGCTATCGTAAGTTTGGGGACAACTGGCTGATCGTGCTTGAACATGTCTCAGTTCCGGTCGATCTGACCACCGGGCATTAAATCGCTATTTTATCGCGCCAAACGCCGCGAAAGACGAATTCTTATGTAATATATCTATTTTATTAAACCCAACTTTCGCCAGCAAAGCCAGCTGAAAATTCAGCGAGCGCGGCGTATCCTCATAATGTACATAGTCCAGTACTTTCTGACGGTATTCGGGGCCTCCCAGCGTTTCTAAATAGCTGCTATACTTATCCTCAAATAGCCGGGTGATAAGTTCGGTGTGATGCGTGATAAGGTCAGACACCCAAAAGCTGCCTCCTGGTTTGAGCGTTTTATATATCTTAGTAAACATCAATTCCCAGTCGTCGTCATCGCGCAAATGATGCAAGGTGGCCGCAGCGAGAATAATATCGAAATGATTGTCCGGCAGGTCCAGGTTTCGCATGTCATCCTGGATTACAGTAACCGTGCCCGTCGTTTGCGACGAGACCCTTTCCCTTGCTTTTTCCAGCATAGGCATGCTTAGATCATTCAGCACGCAGTTTAGGCCGGGGATCTTGCCCAACATCTTCAGCGTGTAATTGCCCGCGCCGCAACCGATATCCAGCAGCTCCGTTGCATCCGGGGTAGCATATCTTGCCGCTTCCGTGCACAGCTCCATAGTTAGCGGCGCGTCGATGGTGGTTTGCTGGCCTGTTTCAAGATTGGAAAAGCGTTCAGTGTCTTTGTCAAATCTTTCCCTGATCTGTTGGTTGGTCGCTTTTTTTGAATAATCCGGTTTCATACTTAAACGTTGATTTGGTAAAGTTACCGGGTATAGGCATATTTGAAAGTATCAATTTTATCAATTATTGATACCTTACAGGTATGGAATTAAGACATCTTTTGTATTTCAGGACCGTTGCCGAGCAGTTACATTTCAGAAAGGCCGCTTCGAAGCTCTTTATTTCTCAGCCGCCCTTAAGCCGGCAAATAAAGGAGTTGGAAAATGAATTAGGCGTACTACTATTTACAAGGGAAGCCCGGCGGGTAAACCTGACCGATGCCGGCAAATATTTTAAAGCCGAAGTGGACGCTATATTTGCACGGCTTGAAGAATGCAAGGTTATAGCGCGACAGATACATAACAGCGATAGCGGTGAGCTAAAGATCGGCTACATCAGTTCCGTATACCAGTCGCACCTCGCAGACGTTTTAATAGCTATGCGCGATGTATTCCCATACATTAAAACCAATTTGTTCGAGATACCCACCCTGACGCAGATAAAGGCGCTGGAGCAGGGCAGCCTTGATGTGGGTATCCTGCGCGGGCCTGTGCAGTCGGACAAGTTAAAAGTGCAGACACTTTTCTTTGATCCCTTTGTGGTTGTTGTTCCAGCAATTAAAGGCAAATTCAAACAGCAGGAAAAACTCGCGGCCCATCTTAAGACTAGCCCGTTTATATTCTTTAGCAAAAATATTGCGCCTCATTATAATGACAAGCTCATTGAAATATGCGCTAGGATGGGCTTTAAACCGGACATTGTGCACGAAGCCAACAACGCACATTCAATTTTACAGTTGGTCGAAGCTGGCCTTGGTGTGTCTATTTTGCCCCATTCGCTAAAGCAACAATATAATTATTTAAAAGTGTCATTTATTGAATTGAAAAATATGCCGGTGAGCACTGAAGTTGTATTGGCTTATAAGCAAAGCAATAAGAACGCAGCGCTTAAATGGTTTATTGAAAATTACCATAAAGGTTAAGTGAAAGAGGACAGGTGCGGGAGGACTGATCACCCCAGTAAGGCATTTAGTGCATAAATTTTGGTTTTACGGATTGTTTTACTATCTTATATGTATTAAATAATTGTATATGCATTCCGTTACCAAAAACTCAATTGCTATTTTCTGCTTTGCCTCCCTTCTTATCGCTGGCTGTAAAAAATCGACAGATGTTGCTGACAACGCGGTACGCTCAGCCGCCATACATGGCTATGGCTTAAATCAAATGCGGCCCGAGGAATGGGCGGGCGTGCCGGTATTTTCAGCCAATATTTTGAGAAATAACAAACAATCCACCGGGTTGACCTATAATGGCACATTGCCGGACAATTATCTGCTGGTATCGCCCCAGATAAGAGACCAGGGACAGATCGGGTCATGCACGGGCTTCTGCGGTGCCGAGACGGATGAGATGCTCTACTATTACAAGAACAACAATATCACCGGGGCGGCTATCGGAACCAGCTTAACTACTGCCAATGGCTTAAGTACTGCGACCAGCCACCAGATACCAAATACTTCCGAGGAGACCTACTATGGCCCGGGTAATTCTATTTCAGCAGCTAACAGCCCTCTGTTCTTATATTTTGTCGAAAGAGTGGTAATAAATAAGAGTTCGATCGGCTCAGACCCCGGCGCCAACATGGTCAATATCGGCCAGGCTTTGCAGGGGCTATCCAATAACGCGGGCACGGGAACTGCCTTGACTTACGGCGGCTATACTTTTGCGGGCGTCTCGAACGAATCTTTGTATCCTTACCCCTTTGTGGCGGGTTCCGGCGGCTATAATGCAGCAACCGCTTCATCTGCTACCTATAAAACCCCGCCATACACCTACTATTCTTATGGTACTACTTCCATACCTGTCTATCCCAATAATTTCACCATCGGCACCCAATCCGGAGGCATCACCAGCAGCAATGGTACCACCATGCGGGGATATTACGTCATCAATTCTGCCCAAGGCCAATTGGTCACCGATGTAAAAACGGCCATTGCCAACAACAAGCCGGTAATGATGGGCTTTAATGTATACGACAGAGCCCCTTTTTATCCCTACTTCGAAACACTGAATACCAGCAAGTACACATACAACCCCCTCAGCACAAACGGCAGGCTGCCGTTGGGTGTGAAATTGATGGGCGGGCATGCAGTACCGATCATCGGCTATATCAACGATCAGAGCCAGCCGGGCGGAGGCGTATTTATCTGCGAAAACTCCTGGGGTACGCCATGGGGTTATCATGGTTATTTTTATCTGCCTTATTCGGTGCTGCAAAGCACGACCGTTGTGCCTTCAGGTAGTTTGTACGTGGCTATTATATGAGGATGAGAGGCTCCTCCTGCGATGCCAAACGTCCACCAGGGGATATGGATATGGTAGGCAAAAATATTCAACCACTTGTTCATTAGCCACCAGCCAATCGGTCAGGCGATCGGCTGATATTCAAGGATAAGAACTCCGTTGTCCAACGCACGCGAGTGTTTGAGCCCGAATTTCTTTAACTCCCGGTTGTCATCGAAAAGCCTCAACCCGCCGCCGATGGAGAGGGGATATACCATTAGCCGCAGCTCGTCGATAAGGTCGTGGTGAAGCAGGGCCTTGACGAGGGTGGCGCTCCCATAGACGAGGATATCACCACCGTCGGACTTCTTCAGCGCGGAGACGTCTCCCGTCACATCGCGAAGGATATGGCTGTTGTTCCACTCCACCTTTTGGAGGCTCCGGGATACGACATATTTCGGCATCTGGTTGATAGGGTCGGCGAACCCTGCACCGGTCTGGCCTGGCCAGTACGCAGCGAACACTTCGAAAGTATTTTTACCTAACAGCAGGGTATCTACGCCAGCAAGCTCATCAACTTTGTATTTCCCGCTTTCCGGAGAATGGTAGTTAGTCTGCCAGCCGCCATGAGGATGAGGGGTTTCATTGCCGCCGGGCGCCTCGATAACACCGTCGAGGGTGATGAATTCGGTAACGATAATTTTTCGCATGTCTTTTTTTTGTAAAATTAGCGAACGTTGTTTGATCCGGCGAGGGGAGAAAATGACATTCCACAGGGGCAAATGCGTCTACAATTCACCCGTAAGAAATTGCGCTTTCTCTAAGCCAAATGACCAATCTGCTTTTGTATTCTCGATTGCCGAAATGATGTATTGTATCCGCGAGAAGGTCGAGCTCAGATATTGATCTCCCCTCGATAACATCAATTTTTTTTGACAATACCGGATGTCGCTATTTCATCCAATAAGTCCCTGCCGAAGTCAGGCAGGCATTCAGCAATCATTTTGTATATTAATTTATCCATGACTGTAGTCTTTTTTTCAAAGTTCTTTTATTTTTATAGACATTTTGTATTTTACACCGTACACTGACGTTCATAAAGATCAATCCTTATTAATGAAATACGCCGCATTCGTAATGGCTTTAGTCATGCCCGCAGTCCTTATCACGAGATCATTGGCCCAGGACAATAACTTGCTCCATCCCGGAAAACATGACATGACCTATTTCCTTATCGACGCAGGCAGCCAGAAAGAATTTGCCACGTTCAGCCAGGAGGTCACTATCAACGATAACAAAACGGCCATTTATACTGTGCTGCACTCGGCTGGTTCCAATAACACCTGGATTGACACGTCTCTCAGCAACAGCGCTACGCTCGCTCCTGTTTATCATTCGGAATACACTCCGAGTGGCGACTATGTACTGCATTATGGCAAAGAGGTTACCGGCTATTACCTGGATAAGAAGACTGGGAAATCAATTCCACTCCCTAAAGAGGCGGCAGCGTGTATAAAAACGGCTACCGTATACGATCATGACGGGCATTTCGAATTTACCAACCTTATGCCGGGTGATTATATGTTGATGACCCAATTTGGCTATTTACACGGTTCGACCAGAACCGAAGTCACCGGTTATACGGATACGTACATCGACGGCGCTTATGTGGGAACCATGCCTAATACGAATACCTACAATGTCAACGAAGGCGCTGTTGCAGGTGCGAAAAAAGTGGTAACCATCAAGCAGGATGGGGAAAAAGTAACGATGAAGCTGAAGCAGACGCTGTAGAATGTTAATTCCCTTTTTACCCTTTTATAGATATGGATTCGATTTTAAACCCTGCCTTTTGTACCGCAGCCACTACCTGGTCTTCGGTGACGCCTTCGGCATTCACCGTGAGCCTCTTGTCTTTGTTGCTCGTGTCAACGGCCCAGTGACCTTCGCCCGCAGCCTGATCCAGGTGGGGTTTTACCGAAGCGACACAGCCACTGCAATTGATGTTTGTCTTGAATTGAAATTTTTGATTTTCCATTGTTTGTGATTTTTGATGGTATAAACTTTTTTACTTTTTCCACTTCAGCCGCAGACTGTTGCTTACTACGCTAACGCTGCTGAGGGCCATGGCGGCGCCCGCGATCATGGGATTCAGCAAGAATCCGTTCACCGGGAACAATACACCAGCTGCGATGGGAATTCCAATGACATTGTAGATAAAGGCCCAGAACAGGTTTTGTTGGATGGTCGCAACGGTTTGTCTGGAAAGGCGTATAGCCTGCGGTATCTTGGTGAGGTCGGAGGAAATGATCGTCATTTTGGCTACATCCATGGCTATGTCGCTGCCTTTGCCCATGGCGATGCTGACATCTGCCGTCGCCAGCGCCGTGCTGTCATTAATCCCGTCGCCGACCATAGCTACGACCTTGCCTTGTTGTTGCAGTTCCTTGATAAATTCCGCCTTGTGCTGGGGTAAGGTTTCCGCCTTATAGTGTGCCAGGCCCGCTTGCCGGGCGATCTCCCGGGCGGTGGCTTCGTTGTCACCAGTGAGCATATAGACTTCGATGCCCATGTCCTGTATTTGCCGGATGGCCTCTAGGGAGCTTTCTTTGATCTTGTCCGAGATAGCCAGCACCGCCAGTGCCTCTTTATTATCGGCGAACCAGATCACCGTTTTCGAGAGCTCGCTCCATTCGTTGGCCTGTTGCTGCAATTCGGGGGCGATGGCAATGCGGCTTTCGACAAGGAGCCTCTTGTTGCCCGCATGGTAGGTTACTCCGTTATAAACCGCTTTTACGCCTTGTCCGGTAAGACTTTCGAAGGAGGAAAACACGATCGCTTTCGTCCCTTCCAGGTATTTGACGACCGCTTCTGCTAATGGATGTTCTGACTGCTTTTCGATACTGAACAGGATAGCCTTAGTTTCCTCATTATCGTTCAACCACTTGATGCCTGCCACCTCGGGCTTCCCTTCGGTGATCGTCCCCGTTTTATCCAGTACGATAGCATCGATCCTCTTAGCCAGTTCGAGGCTCTCCGCATCTTTGATCAAAATTCCCTGCTCGGCGCCCTTTCCGACGCCGACCATGATGGCCGTGGGGGTGGCCAGCCCCAAAGCACAGGGACAGGCGATGACGAGGACGGTCACGGCTGCCAGCAGGCCATGGACTACGCCATGATCACCACCAAGGATAACCCATAGGATAAAAGTGAGTAGAGCGATACCCAGGACCACGGGCACAAAGATACCGGCGATCTTGTCAACGAGCTTTTGCACGGGCGCCTTACTGCCCTGCGCATCTTGTACCATTTTGATAATATGGGCCAGCATGGTCTCTTTGCCCACTTTGACCGCCTGGAACCGGAAGCTGCCTTTTTGGTTGATCGTGCCGGCAAATACCTTTTCGTTTTCGGTTTTCGGCATTGGCAGGGGTTCCCCGCTAAGCATACTTTCGTCTACATAGGAGCTTCCTGATGTGACGATACCGTCTACCGGTATCTTTTCGCCGGGTTTCACCAGGATGACATCACCTGCCTGAACGTCCTCGATGGGGATTTGCCTTTCAGCGCCATCAGCCTGTAGAACGATGACGGTTTTAGGCTGGAGACCCATAAGCTTTTTGATTGCCGTGGATGTATTGCCTTTGGCCTTTTCTTCCAGCATCTTTCCCAGGAGAATAAAAGCGATCACGACCGAGGCGGCTTCAAAATAGACATGGGCGTGCAGGCCTCTTGCGTACCAGAAGGCAGGGGAAAGCAAATTGAATATGCTGAATACATAGGCAATGCCGGTGCTTAGTGCGACCAGAGTGTCCATGTTGGCCGAGCGATGTTTCGCCTGTTTCCAGGCGTTGACGAAGAAGTCTCTACCGATCCAAAGCACGACCGTCGTCGCAAAGGCCCACATGATCTCATTGGCGTAGGGTATATCCATGAAGAACATGGCGATCACCACCACGGGGATCGACAGTATCACAGCGAATATGGTTTTTTTCCTTAGTTGTGCAAATTTCGCTTGATGTATCGCCTCCAGGGTTTCCTGCCGGGAGGTCTCGTCTTCGATGAGCAGATCATAACCCACTGATTGCACAGCCTTTTGCAGGGCTTCGGCATTGGTCATACCGGGTAGATATTCTACGAAGAGATTTCCCGTGGCAAAATTTACGGAGGCACTTATAACACCTGCTGCCGACTTGACAATGCTTTCCACGCTGTTCGCGCAGGAGGCGCAGGTCATGTGCAGGACCGGGAAGGTCTTTTTGAGGGTTGTTACGCCGTATCCGGGAGCTTTGATCGCCTTCACGGCCTCAGGCACTACGTCGGGATTTGTTGCCATAACTTTCATCTTTATGATGCAAAGTTGGCAAGAAAGGGAATGCGGGGTGTTACACTATTTTGAGTTTGATTTATAAGATTTACACCTTGTCCAGGGGTTTTCTCTTGTCTTCACGGACCTGTTTGAAATGGCTTGGGGTGAGTCCGGTGACTTTTTTGAACTGACTGCTCAGATGGGCGACACTCGAATAATTTAGCCGAAATGCGATCTCACTCAGGGATAGCTCATCATAGACCAACAGCTCTTTGACCTTTTCTATTTTTTGGGCGATGAAGTACTTCTCGATGGTCTGGCCTTCGACTTCAGAAAAAAGATTGGACAGATAACGGTAATCGTGATGCAATTCTTTGCTCAATATCCCGGACAGGTTCTTTCTGCCGTCATCATCCTGGTGGTGCACCAAATTGACAATGACATTTTTGATCCGTTCTATCAGTTGGCTTCTCTTGTCGTCTATAATATCGAAACCCAGCGGGATCAGCGCTTTGTCCAATTCGGTTTTTTGTTGCGGGCTGAGTCCCCGGTCAAGGGTGACCTCTCCTAATGTTATTTTTTGTGCATGCAAGCCGAGTTTCTTTAGTTCATTATCCACTACCATGATACAGCGGTTGCAAACCATATTTCTTATGAATATTGTTGCCATACTTTCTCTTGTCGTTGATAGGTCTTTAAGGGACGAATGTACGATTAATGTTTTTATGCTTCGCTGAGGGCCCGGTTCAGAGCTTTTCGGCAAGAGCCTGGGCGGCGGCGACGGCGCCGTCGAAGTCGTCTCCGAGGGATATTGGAAGCTGTTTACTCCCAATTTGTAAAGTAATCCACATTTAGTATTTTGAAGGTATGAAACGTCTCCTTGCCCAGTTGGCGCTTTTACTGACCCTCAACGTAAGCGCGACTGCGCTGTCGCCATACAGTAAGGTCAGCGTCCTGACCTGTAACCCCGGTCCGGAGCCCTACGCTATCTTCGGACATAGCGCCATACGCATAAGCGACTCCGTCTCCGGCATCGACGTCGTATTCAACTACGGAACATTCGATTTTGACGACCCTTCCTTCTACCAGAAATTCCTCGGCGGCCGCCTGATCTACCTCCTGAGCGCCTCGGCGTTCGGGGACTTCCTCCCCGAATACCAGGAAGGCGGCAGGATCGTGTGGGAACAGGTATTGAAATTGACCACCGCAGAGAAACAAGCGATATATCACCGGCTGCTCGACAATCTGAAGGAACAGAACAGGTATTACAAATACGACTTCCTGTATGACAACTGCTCGACGCGCATCCGCGACGATATCCAATACATCCGCGGTAACAGCTGGATCACACCGCCCCCGGCAGGCGCCCGCAGCTTCAGACAGCAGTTTGGAAGCACCTACTCCTGCAATCCCTGGACGGGCTTCGGCATCGATGTCTGCACCGGCCTGCCTGCCGACAAGCGCCCAGGTCCGAACGAGAACTTGTTCCTGCCGAAAAATCTATTCGACGCGCTGCAACGCGCGCGCATTGTCGACACGACTATCGTCTATGACTTCACCAGGCCCACGAAAGGCGCGGCTATAGACTGGACCTCTCCATTGGCGGTATGCTGGGGCTTATTCGCGATAAGCTGCGTCATCCTCGCAGTTGAGATAAGGCTCCGGCGCCGGCTTAAAGTATTCGATATGGCGCTTCTTACGGTCACCGGTCTGGCCGGTCTCGTCATGCTCTTTCTCTGGATGATGACCGACCATCGGATATCCCGTTGGAACCTGAACCTCCTCTGGGCTTCTCCGTTAAATCTCGTGACCCTGTTTTCTCCACGTTTCAAAAAGTTCCATTTTTCTTTTTACCCGATCGTGCTGGGCCTGGTGGCCGTCTTCATGCTGATAGCACCGCACTTCCTGCACCCGGCAGTTTTCCCCCTGGTACTGGCACTGCTGAGCAGGACGGTCAATCGAAGCATCCGGCCGGAGCGTGCGCCGGGGGATCGTCGTATTCGATTGTCATCACTTACCTCGATCTTCGTAGATGCCGATCATAAGGAGCCATGCTCCCGAAATGAGGAATGCGAATAAAACAATGATTGCGATAGCTGCGATGTAAAGCCATGAGCTATATCCGAGAATAAGGAAAATTGCGCTTATAACTTCAGCGAGGTAACATATTGTGCCGCCTGCGAGACGCGGCGTGTTCAATCCTATAAAACTCATACCCGATCTGATAGCTATAACATAACCCCTGATGAAGATGACTGTTGCGATGACCCACAGAATAAGCCACTCAAAGCCGAGCATACCAAGATGTTGATTTCCAATGAGTGCAAAACTGCTGGCCATGAAAATTGCAGTGAAGCCCGTCAGCATGTTAATTGCCCGGTTTTTATGTGTCGTGTTTCGGATAATGATCTCATGATTGATTGACATCGCGACGAAAATCAGACCAGCAAGCGCCGCCGCGCCGCTGCCCACCATCACAAAAAAGTTATTCCATTGATCTGGCATAAAAAAAATTTTCCTTAAGTGATGACATATTCAAACTTAGTGTCTTTTTTCGAACACTTTCTAAATGGCTAATAATTATAACATAAGGTATTGGCTATTTCATCCAGTATCCCTTTATATTTTGTAAATAACAGCGCCCCAGGCAATACTCCTTCTTTTTGGGCCTGCTCCACCAACTGGTGGATATCCTCGTACATCTCGGTCAACCGTCTGACCATCTGCTGCTCCTCCTCCGTCCATTTGGGCTTCACCACCCCATTAACCGCCACTTGCCGCAGATAGTCGGGTATGGTCAACCCTGCTTTCGCCGCCTTTTGCCGGATTAAGAAATCCTGCTGATTTGTTAACCAGAAGCGGATATGCTTCTCCTTTTTGGGCTGTCCCTTGATCTTTTCCATAATTTTTTTGCTTAAAGTTGAGCAAAAGAAGCGTCCGAAAAACGCCAGGGCGTCCTGAAAAGATAATCGATTGTAAATCAATGGGCATTTCGAGCATTTGGTGCAACAGATCACGTATATCAAAGGCTTTATAATCCCCTCAATTCCAGTATATCTTTAGTCCGGGAATGCCGGAAAACGTGCTACATTGTGCCACACTATCCTGGACCAGTAATCGGTAGAAAAATTGTTTTCAGTACAATCCTTCGATAATGCACAACAGAATGGTTTCATCAACAGCCATCAGACAATACCACTTCCTGCCCCGCAAATATGATCGTGACTTACTGCTGGATATTGGCCGTATCGAGACCTTGAAGAACTTTGTCTTGGATAATACGCCGCACCAATTGAGCTTTTACGAGATTCTATTCCTGGAAAAAGGCGCGGGGTATTTAATGCTGGACGAGCAAAGGGTATCGCTGGCACCAGCTACCATTGTCTTTACCTCCCCAGGGCAGTTGCGGCGTTGGTACACGGAGCGGCCGATAAACGGCTATACGTTGTTCTTCGATAAGGATTTCCTGAACCTGTTCTTCACCGATGAACTCTTCCTTTTCCGGTTCCAATATTTTCATCAATACGCTAATCCTGTAAGCATGCGCGTCCCTGCACCGGTTTTCCGGCAGGTTGAAGGTCTGGTAAGAGTTATAGAACAAGAGTTTTCGGCATTGCGTAATGACAGCAGTCATCTTATCCGGGCAGTTCTTTACCAGTTATTGGTCAGGTTGCACCGTTGGTATGCCGATATTTACCATTTTCAAGGGGACACCTTTGTTCATCCGGATTTCTTCAGATTCCGGTCGCTGTTAGAGCGCGAATTCCGGACACATCACCACGTTGCGGATTATACAGCCATGCTTCGGGTGAGTCCGGCCCAATTGAACAGACTATGCAGGAAATACGGCGGACGTTCCGCCCAACAGATGATTCGTCATAAGCTGATAACGGAGATCAAAAAGGCACTCCGCAGCAGCGCGACGGTTAGCGAGATCGCTTATTCATTCGATTTTTCCGACCCTTCTAATTTCAACCGTTTCTTCAAACAGTTGGCCGGAACGACACCCCGACAATTCAGGAACGCACTTTGAATGACCATTCTGTATTTAAAATGACCATGCTTGCGGGAATGAGCCCAATAACTTTGTGCGGAAAAGCACATTTTATGATCCGACAAATGGTATTTGTGTTATTATTGGGACTAACGTCGCTGGGCGCTGCGGCGCAGCAGTTGTTTGTCAATGGGCAAACGGGTGACGATGCGGCGCTGGGAACGAGGGCGCAACCATTGAAGACGATCCGGGAAGCGGCCAGGCGGGTTAGCGTTGATACTACAAAGGGACCCACTACGATTATTCTTTCAGCGGGGGTATACCCATTGACGGAGACCATCTTGTTCGACAATGACAAATATTCGCGCGAGAACCGCTTGGTCCTGCGCGCCGAGGTCATGCCGGACGAAACGGGTTGGACTCCCGGGAAGATGCCGGTGGTGATGACGGTCGCGCCTATGAAGCCAGGAGTGGGCGGAGAGGAAGCAAGAGGAATGCAGTTCGAACTGAGTCACGTGACCGTCGAAGGGCTCCGGTTCTCGGGCAGCCCGGACTATTCTTATATCGATGGCCAGAACATACGCCGCTCTTATCCCATCTGGAGAGACGGTAAAGACCTTGACGATTTACTTATCACCCAGTGTCTGTTTGCAGGAGACCCGGATGTACTACCACTCCACCTGGGAGTGATCGCCAATGGGCAAGGGTTGGTCATTGACCATTGTGTATTTTTCCATTGTAAGAATTCTGTTGTCTTTTGGAAGGCTAACGGCGGGAGTCGCCACAACGCCATGCGGTTCTGCCTGGTCTATGGAGACTCCTTCAGTGGAGTGTGGACAACACAAAGTACCAGCGGTGACGACTTCGAATTCCACCATAACGTCATCGCCCATTGCCGCACCGCGTGGATCAGGGAGAATGGAAGTACGCGTCATTACATGGCACATGACTGCCTGTTCGCCGGCAATAATGACTTGACGGGTTATGGCAGCGGCCCGGCGGGTGGCGGCGGGCCTACCTCTACCGATTTCCTAAAGATGAACAACGTGCGGTTGCAGGGAGAAGTCCGGATCGAGATGGATCAAAGCCGCAGGAATTATTTGCAATTGGCTGAGGGATCAGATGGTGTCGAGTTAAAAGCAGGGCTGTTTAAATAGGCTTATCTCCATCGGACGGACTGTTGAAGGAAAAAAGGATTTTAGTAAAACAAAAGGTCGCCTCGAAAAGAAGCGACCTTTGAATTTTGTGCCACAAAAAGTGTGTACCGCGTAGGGGAATCGAATTCACCTCCCGCGTGGCCATTCTGGTTCATGTTTGATTATCAATTTATTCTGCTCGTAGATGTGGCGATTTTTACTTCTTTTTGATCACTATTTTGGTCACTGTTCTGACTACTATTTTCAAACTAATACAACTAATAACTGTCTATTTCCCATCTTTTAGTTCATTCATCATATCCAAAATCGGGATGGCAGTGATTTCTTTTGTGACGGGAAAACGTTCCTTACCCGGATACACGATAAACCGTTTTGTGGCTTTGATATCTTCGCATCCCAAATGGAAACCTTTTGATAGGGAGGGGGCCCGTGATCGTTTTACCTCAATGGCATATCTTTCTTTGCTATTCTTCTCGATCACCAGGTCCACTTCTGCTCCTGCCGAAGTCCGATAGAACCACGGAGTTACTCCTGTAGGCAGACAAGATAAAAGGCTTTCAAGGACGAAACCTTCCCAACTGGCCCCAACGACCGGATGTCCCAATAGATCATCAAGCGTTGTTAAATTAAGCAAAGCATGCGTAATTCCACTATCTCGTATGTAGACCTTCGGCGCCTTTACAAGGCGCTTACCTACATTACCTGACCAAGGGCGGAGTGTGCGAATGAGAAGTAGGTCTTCCAGGAGTTCTACATAGCGTTTTGCCGTCGTAGCAGCCACATCCAAGTTGTTGCCTAACTGAGCAATATTGAGTTGCCCTCCCTGATTGTGGGCGAGCATTGTCCATAGGTTTCTTAAGGTTATGGCTGGAATTCGTGGACCAAGTTGAGGAACATCTCTTTCCAGGTATGTATTGATAAAATTGAGCCGCCAACGAAGGCTAGCCTCATCACTTTTAGCAAGATAACTATCTGGAAAGCCTCCTCGTAACCACAGACGGTCGAAATCAGTTGCTTCTTTATGATCGACTTCGGCGACTGTAAGTCCGGATAATTCTTTATAGGCGATCCGCCCTGCCAAAGACTCTGATGATTGTTTCAGTAGGTCCAACGAAGCTGAGCCAAGGATAAGAAACTGTCCGGTCCTCAGCCCTTCCTTGCGTCGCCGGTCGATTACGCCACGTAAGATTTGAAACAACTCGGGTACTCGCTGAATTTCGTCGAGGATGATCAACTTGCCCTTCTGCAGCTCGAAATAGGCTTCTGGTTCTTTAAGCTTTCCAGCCTCTGAGGGTGTTTCCAAGTCAAGGTAGACCGGCTCTGGTTTGATGGAAGCAGCGATTGCTTCGGCTAAAGTCGTTTTTCCGACCTGCCGAGGCCCCAGAACCCCGACTGCCGGAAATTCCTCAAGCAATTCCACGATATCTGTTTGTACATGACGCTTAATCATCCTTGCAATTATAGCATAAAATGATCGATTTGCAAGGAATAAATTTAGGCACTTATTAGTAATTTAATTGTGATAATGTATAAAAGCAGTTATAATCAAATAGTTAAAACAGCTATTGTAACGTATGATAAATGGCAAACATAGTCTCCTACGGCCCACTTTAATCGCCCTAAATTTATCTATATGGCAAAATTTGTAATCCAGTGATGGTGACTACATTAATAAAGGGAAAGTGCGATTTGTCTCGCCCTGGAAAAAGTTGACTATAAAGTAGTCAAAATGGCGCCGATAAAGGTTATCTTGAAAGTAACGAAGCCCCCGACCTGCCCAATAAATGTAATCATTCGTTAATCAATGTTTTGTAACGGTTTGTTGCCTTGTGAGTCACAAGCAGGTAACAAACTTCAACTATTGCCACACTTATCTAATCCGGCCTTAGGAACTTCTCGCATTTGCTTTCCGCCATAGCAGGCGAGCTAATTAATCTTTTATGCACATATGTTAGTAATTTATTTTATACAATAATGAGGACAAAGAATATTTTCGATGCCCCTAGTTTTTGAGGTCGGATTCAGAATGAAAAAGGCTCGGCATTCTCACATTAAAAAATGTGATTTTGTAGGGATGAAAAAATCCGGCGCGCTAAACCTTAAATACGAATCCATGGCTACCTTTTTAAATCTTAATCTGGACAATGAGATTAATCCCGCTTTTTTTTGGAAGCATTTGTTGTTTTCTGCTTTTTGGATTGTAGGAATTCTACTTTTTCTGTTTCGACTTGATATTTATCTATTAGACAAGTATTCAATTTCTGCGAGTTGGATTCGAATTGCAATTCCAACGGCTTATTTCGCATTGCTCATTACTTACTGCTGTTTTTTAAAATGGTATACGCTCCTATTTATTTCATATCCACTTTTTTTGTTTGGCTGGTTTATCCCCAAATTTATCCTACGTAACGGTAAGGTGTATTTATTGGGCAACTACTTAAGTTCAATTTATTCTTTTTTTGCAAATTGGCGGGTGTCTTTGGCAAAACTATTTTTATACATCTCTTCATTCTTACTATTGCTGACTATTGGAAGCAATTGGACGAGATGGTTTGCGTTATTTGCTGCGCTCGTTTTTTATATGTCCTTTATATACCGAAGTATAAAACAGTCTTTTGGTAAACCTGCGCTGTTTAGCGGACTTTTAGAAGAGAAGATAAAAGAAAGACTTGCGCCAGAAAAAGTAAGCGAATCAATCATAGTTAAGTCATATGTCGCGGCGACCACAAACGCTAACGTTGCACCAGATGAGCAACGGAAGGGACAAATAAGTCGTGTGGTCTACGCAGATTTTTTTATAAATGTCTTACTAAATAAAATGACGGGGATGAATGCCAAACGGGCTTTTCTTAGAGCGTGGGTGATTCAATCGGTGATTTTTTTATTAATTTCTATAATTTTCTTTTGGTTCGCGAATTTTCAACTTTATAAAATTGATTCTGCCCAATATGTATACGAAGGGCGATTTCCTGTATTTGATTTCTTTTACTATACCTTGAAAACCGGTGTTTTCGGTGACATTGAAACATTAAAAGCGGTCGGGGTTTTAGCACGGATTTTGGCAATCGCCGCCTTTAGTGCAATTGGTGTTTTTGTATTAATAATTTGTGTCCATATTGCGTATCATTACAAACAGGAGCAACTTAGCGAGAACATTGAACTCGCCGCCAAGTTATTTGATAATGAAAGATCAAATCTTATGTCATTTTTGAATAGCGATTTAGGCGTTAATTCTATGGAAGGAGCAATGGCCGAATTGCAAAATATTCAAGAATCTTTGGTCAAACTGCGAAAATTTCTCGACAATATTTTTTAGCGTAATAGCCTATTCGACTATCTTAATCGGAAGGCTAATGGTGAGGATAACGGTCGTTAGACTCGAACTTAGAAATACTTGATAAACAGCAACAAAAAGCCCCAATCTTAACAATTGGGGCTCGCTAACAAATTTAAGTACCGCGTAGGGGAATCGAACCCCTCATTCCTCCGTGAAAGGGAGGCGTCTTAACCGATTGACCAACGCGGCATTCTCGCTTCCATTATCACATTTTTTCTGTGAAAGGAGTGCAAAGATATAGGCAAGATGAAAATCTGCCAAATTTTTTTACTTCCTTCGTTCTCAAATTTTTATCTGCATCCCCCAAACCCTTTTCCCGCCTCGCTCCCGGCAGATCATACCCGTAATATTCTGCACCTCCCAGCCCGCACCGATCATATTATCTCCAACCACGATTCGATCCCGCCAACACACTGGCTTTAAGAAATTTAGGCGTTCTTTTCAATTGATAGCCAAAAAATTACACAATCGTAAGCAGGCAATATTGTAACTTCGCCTCCTCAAAATTTTAAATTCAAAACATTCGTTATGAGCACAGTTAAAGTTGCTATCAACGGCTTTGGCCGGATCGGGCGCTTGGCTTTCCGCCAGATCCATGGTTTGGAGGGTATAGAAGTAGTGGCGATCAATGACCTGACCAGTCCTAAGGTATTGGCTCACCTGCTGAAATATGACAGCGCACAGGGCCGCTTCGAAGAAGAAGTAAAATCCACAGAGAACTCTATTGTCGTCAACGGCGACGAAGTAAAAATATACGCTCAAAAGAATCCTGCCGAAATCCCCTGGAAACAACATGAAGTAGACGTCGTCCTCGAATGCACCGGCTTCTTCACCGATAAAGACAAGGCGGCTGCCCACCTCACCGCAGGTGCCAAACGCGTTGTCATCTCTGCTCCGGCCACTGGTGACCTCAAAACCATCGTATTCAACGTTAACCACAAAACACTGGATGGCAGCGAAACGATCATCAGTTGCGCTTCATGTACCACCAACTGTCTGGCCCCAATGGCCCAGGTGCTGGAAGAGAAATATGGTATCGTTACCGGTCTCATGACAACCATCCACGCCTATACCAATGACCAGAATACACAGGACGCTCCGCACCCCAAAGGCGACCTTCGCCGCGCACGTGCCGCAGCCGTGAATATCGTACCCAACAGCACCGGCGCAGCCAAGGCCATCGGCCTGGTTCTGCCCAGCCTGAAAGGTAAACTGGACGGCGGCGCTCAACGCGTACCCACCCTCACCGGCTCCCTCACTGAACTGGTTACTGTCCTCAGCAAGAAAGTTACTGTCGAAGAAGTCAATGCTGCCATGAAGGCCGCCGCCAACGAAAGCTTTGGTTACACCGAAGACGAGATCGTCAGCAGCGATATCATCGGTATCAGTTATGGCTCATTGTACGACGCTACCCAAACACGTGTCATCACCAACGGCGACCAACAACTGGTAAAGACGGTTAGCTGGTATGACAACGAAATGAGCTATGTAAGCCAGCTCGTTCGCAGCCTGCACTACTTTGCCAAACTGATCTCCAAATAAGATTGCATTTAAAATCCCGGTCTGTCCCCCAAGGCAGACCGGGTCCTTTTTATACTCCTTATAATATTTCTATGAGCCAATTCAGCCAGCACAGCTTTGCTAATGAAAAAGCCCTCATCCGCGTCGACTTCAACGTCCCCCTCGACAAGAAGACGGGGCAGATCACCGACGACTCGCGCATCCGCGAGGCGATCCCCACGATCAAGTACGCGA
>Ga0105237_10002538_pt1 | contig 22594 bp, 16 predicted proteins | sample KBSC24metaG_FD_81520 | JGI IMG/M metagenome (GOLD analysis project Ga0105237, IMG submission 81520) | Corn rhizosphere microbial communities from Kellogg Biological Station, Michigan, USA - KBS C2-4 metaG | ecosystem: Host-associated > Plants > Roots > Rhizosphere > Soil | place: Michigan, USA...
CTGGCACCGTCGTCGAGCGGCTGCTGCTGCAGCGAGAACAGGCTGCCGCCGAGCGTGTCGCTGAGCGTCTGGAAGCTCAGCGCGTGGCCGGTGTGGTTGGTGACGGTGTAGCAAAGGTTGACCGTCTGGCCCTGGTTGACGGCAAGATCCGACGACGTGCCGCATTGCGACGGATCGCCGTTGTCGATCGCGGCCGTCAGCGCGAGCGAGAGCGTGCCGCTGCCTCCGCCGTTCGTACCGGCCGTGCCGATGACCTGGAAGGCGTAGTCGCTTTCGGTCGGCGGCGGATCGAAGCAGCCCGCCAGGGCCGTCCAATCCGTGCACTGCGTGCCCTGCGGCTGGCGCCACATGCCACTGGCGCCGTTGCTGACGGTCGAGAGGCCCCAGTAGACCGGCACGTAGGTGCTGGCGCTGCCGTCGTATTCATAGGCAACCGATACCCAGTAGGTGCCGGCCGTCAGCACGCACGGCTGGTTCAGCGTGATCGCCGTCAGCGTCGTCGCCGTGTCGTAGGCGCTCGGCGTGTCGGTCGAGCCGAGCGAGGTGCAGACCGCGCTCGCGCCGGGTCGGCCGCCGTCGTCCGCATAGACGTAGACGTCGGCGAGGTTGACGATGCGCTGCACGCCGGAGTCGTCGAAATCGTTGAACGCGAGGAAATTGAATCCGCTGATCGTCCAGCCGTCGGCGCCGACGACGAAATCGTCCGCGCCGGCCGAATCGTAGCTGCGCAGCGTCACGTCGCTGTATTGCGTGACCGGCGCACCGGTGCCGTCGTAGCCGGCCGTCTGGTCATAGAGAATGTTGCCGGTGCCGTGCGGCGCCGATGCCATGCCGGCGCGGTGCGTCGGCGAGTGCCCGAGCGAGCGAGCCCGGGCGGCGAGCGACGCCGGACTGTCCGCCGCAGCGGATGCGATCGCGAGCGCTGCCAGCGGCGTCGCGAGAAAAACGGTGACCTTGCCTTTCATCAGACCCTCTCCCATGGAATCGGCCCACGCGCGCTGGCGCCGGCGCGAACCCACGTTCGATGAGTTTGCCGCGACAAACGTGTGGCATTGCGAAGACAGGTCGAGTCTGGATCACGCGCGAGAACGCGTTCAAGGCGGCGAAGGCCGACTTCGGTCAAATGACTGAAGTTGGCCATCGCCGTGTTAAGCGCCTTTACATTTGGCCGTCTTTACGTCCCGACTTGGCGGCCAGCCAGCCGGCATGGAAGCGCGTGCTCGCGCCGAGATCCTTCATCAGCGCGGTGACGCGCCGCGTGAACGTGCGCGGCGAAATGTCGAGCTCGCGTTCGATCGTCTTGTCGTTGAGGCCGGCGGCGAGCAGCGTCAGCAGCTGGTCGTGTTCCGCCTTCGACTCCTGCGCCACGGAGGCGACCTGCAGGCGGCCGGCCTCGTCGAACGAGTACGGCGTCGCCAGGCGCCAGAACATCTCGAACAGCTCGTGCAGGGCGAGCAGCAGCGAATGCGAGCGCACGAGCAGGCTCGGGCCGGTCGTATTGTCGAGCGACAGCGGTACCACGCCGACGCGGCGGTCGACCATGATCAGCTTGAACGGCAGGCCGGAGATGACGCGCTTGTCCTCGCCGGCGGCGATCTCCTTGCGCAAGGTGGCGAGCATGCCGGGGACGCGCAGCAGGTTGCGGTCGGTCACCGCGCGCGACTTGACGCCGCGCGCCAGCGTGTACGCATTCGCCTCCTCGAACGCGCCGGCCGGCGAGATCAACAGCGGCAACCGCTCCAGGCACAGGATCTCGCTGCGTGCGGACTTGATCATCTGCGAGATCGCCGACACCGACGCCTCCGAACTCAGCACCTCGACCAGGCGGTCGTCCGCCGGCTTGCGCGAGACCGCGGTACCGGCCGCTTCGCGCAGGTGCGCGATCGCCGAGCGCGCATGGTGCAGTTCGCTGCGGCGGCGTTCGATCAAGGCTTCCACCGCGATGTCCGGCGGCACGGCGAAGTAGCGCCGGATCTTCGCCGGCGTGTGCGTGGTCAGGCCTTTTTCCTTGAGCGACTCCAGCGAAGCGGCGACGCTGCGGCTCGACTCGCGCAAGGTCGCGGCGAGTTCCGCGGCGCTGGCGCCGTCGCGCTTGAGCAGGGCGACGTAGATGCGTTCCTCGGACGGCGCGACGCCGAGTCCGGCGAGGACGCCGGTGTCCTTGTGGTGCGGGGGCTTTTTCATGGGACTGCGCAGGCTCGAACGATGCCCCAGGGTACCGCCGCGACTTTGCGATGTGGCGGACGGCGCGGACCGCCCCTTCGCAAGGCCCGCGACGACCGCAGGGCGCCGGACCGGCCGGCCGGCACGGGCTCCGGCCCGCAGTACGCTATACTTTCAAACCGGAATCGCGGCGGCAGCCTGCCGCGCCGGAAGCCTTCACTACGCGCTCGTAGCTCAGCTGGATAGAGTACCGCCCTCCGAAGGCGGTGGTCGTGGGTTCGAATCCCGCCGAGCGCGCCATTTTGCGACACCCCGCAGCGATCTGATGCTGGGGCATGAACTTGCCCGACCGGACAAGTTCTGCCTCCGGTTCACGGCAGGCACCGCTGTCGTACTCGTAGCCCAGGCAAATCCCCCTCTCTATACAGCGAGACGACCCCTTGGCTCGGCGAGCGATGAAGCTATAGAAGTATGTATAGCGCGGACGATTGCCGCGAAGCTGGCTACGCCACCTACCTACGCATGCTGTGACGAAGCTCGCGTCGCCGGGTAAGAAGAATCGCACGGCAAACATTCGAAACCGACTGCATTGCTCCGAACGCATTGATGCTAGCGTTCGCTTGCGCCGATGGTTGAAGGCGTCGAATCAGGAAGGCATCGAAGAAGCTTTCGATGCGCATAGGCTATAGGGAGATTTCCGCATGAGTAGCACGCTTGCAGCGTACGCGCCGCGCATCGGGTTGTGCATCCTGTTGTTGTCTGCCATCACGACTGCAGGAGCCGACGAAACCTGTGGCCTTCAGAACGTTGTCTACGACTCTATTTTTAAGAACGGCTTCGACCAGCCACCCGCGCCTTCTGGCGATTTAGGGCCGCCCTTGGATACGGTCGCTGTGCCGATCTATGGCGTGACACCGACGATTGCGATCACTGACCCTCAGCCAGGCACCAGTACTGGCTCCCCGAGCGTAGCAGTTGTCGGAACCTACACCGGACCCGCCGCAACAGGGGTGAGCGTCAACGGTTTTGCCGCCGTCGTCGAGAACGGGGCGTTTGTCATTCCGAGAATTAGCTTGGTTAACGGGAGTAATACGCTACAGGCCACCGTTACAACGTTGGACGGACTGACTGCGACAGCGCAAGTTGCTGTCACCTACAGCGCTGCGCCATCGAACAGCAGCCTCGGCGTCGACACGAACACGGGCGCGGCGCCCTTAAGCGTCGGCTTCAACGTAGCTCCTCCATCGAATGTCTCTGTTCAGAGCTTATGCTCAACTATGGGGACGGCACACCTCCGTACACGGGGCCGATTGGGTCGATTCCGCGCCACACTTACACGTCCGCAGGCGTCTATAAGCCCGTCGCGACGATAGTCGACACTCAAAGCCGCACATATGCAGCCACAACGGGTATCGGGATCTACTCCGTGCCGCACATCCGATCTCAAGTGTGCTCGGTCTACGCCTATCTTCGGGCGCGCCTGAATGCATCGGATGCGGCGGGCGCATTGAAAGCCTTCGATGAGAATGCTCAGATTCGATACAACGACTTCCTGACTGCATCTGGCACGAACCTTCCGCAGGTTGCCGCCACGATGGGCATACTCGCAGCAGGAAGTTTCACTCCTACATTCGCAGAGCTGCTCAGCGTTCGAGTTCAGAACAACGCGATGACAGGTGTGACTGTTCGGTTCAGCCAAGGTCAGGACGGTGTCTGGCGCATCGAATCCACGTGAGGCGTGAATGGAAGACCAATTGAGATTCATCGGTCGAATTGCAGCGCTTGGCGGGATAGCAGTCTGCATCTACATGTTCTTCGCCATCTTTGCTGGAAGTATAGGGTGTAGTTCCTTGTCGGATATTTTAAGTGCGCGATGTTCCAACCCGTGGAAAGGCGCATTACCTGCATTCGTCGGCGTACTCGCTGGAATATGGCTGCTCCTTTGGTCATTTAGAGCCGACGAGTACGACAAATCCAATCCGGCGATATTGAGTCTCGTATACGCTGCTGCCTTGCTCTTTATGTATCTCTACTACGGCAAAATGATGGCAATGAGCATGCACTAGAGGGAACTACCCATGCGTAAATGGACGGTATCGAAAATCACCGCGCTAGCAGGAGTTGTTGCAGGTACGCTAGCTGTAAGTCCGGCGAGAGCCTACTACATCACGACGTATGCGCTAATTGCCTACAAGGCATTCCACAGGTTGGAAGTGCTTACGATCCCCGGAGCACTCCATCGGACTTACGGTTGAGATCAACAAGGAAGGGGTAGGAAGTCGCATCTTCGGTGGGCACTGCAATGGCGGCTCGGAGGAACTTTCAGACGATGGTGTTTCACTTGATCAATTGGAGGCGGAGCTCAAAGCTCTGCTCGTGAGATGGGGCTGCCTATTAGCGCTCAAGTGCGTGACACAAAGTGTACGCGCAGCGCTCGAGCAAGCGCGCGACGCTCAAGGGTTTGTTCATAGGCAAACTATAGCGCGCAAGAAATGACCCCACAGATCGTGTAGGAATTTTCGTACACGTGTCACGAGCCGCATGTGATAGGTTTGATGCGTCGAGCGCAGGGGTGCGTACGCACGCGATACGCGTAACTTTTGATCTGGGGAAAACTCGGATGTCATCGTTTCATTCTAAGCCGTCTCCATCGCGGGCAGCGATGCGTATGTTGCGTCTTCTGTCTGCAGGCCTAATCCTCGCAGTGATGCCCTTCGCTTCAAACAGCGCATCCGCTGGGGTAGGCCTTTCAGGCGTGGGGATCGCCCCCGATCCGTCAGCGTCGCCTCCGACGACGACGCCTCCGTTGGCACCGTCCATCAAGCTTCCCAAGCCATCCGGCAACGAAGTGTGTGGCATCGTCGGCTCGACGGATGTGATCTTCAAGAATGGCTTCGAGATAGCAGACCAGACCCTGGCGGTCCTCCGTACGATGCGCTCAGTGACCAAGAGCCCTGCCGGTTCTGGGACGCCCACGATCACTATTACTTTCCCTGCAGCAGGACAGACGTTGGCGTCGACGACGACGCCGGTGACCGGAACCTTCACCGGCCCCGCGGATACCGGCGTGGTCGTTAATGGTGTTCTCGCCTACACGTCAGGCACCAGCTTTCTCGTGCCCGACGTTCCATTGGCGTCGGGCTCCAACACTCTGCAAGCGGTGGCAACTACGTTGCCCGGAGCGACGGCTCAATCGAGCGTTAGCGTGACGCAGGGTGGAACCATCGGATCGGTCGCGTTGACCAGCACATCGCTGACTGGCTTTGCGCCATTTGCAACCGTCTTTTCTCCAGTGATCACCGGCAACGTCGCTATTAGCCAGCTGAAGATCGATTTCGACGGCAACGGCATTGACGATGTCGTCACAACTAGCCCTACAACTCCGCTACCGCACACCTATGCGACACCAGGGCTCTATACGGCACGGCTAACAATTGTCGACAACACGACGACGCCAAATCCTACAACCTACGTGGTCTATCAGCGCGTTCTTGCCCAGGACAATGTTGAGCTCCGCGAGACGTTGTGCAGCGTCTATGGGTATCTGAGAACCAATCTTTCGGCCGCCAATGTCACGAGCGCCGTGCTTGCGTTCGATCCAGATCGTCGTGCGCACTATCAGAACCTGTTTGGGTCGATTAGCAATGCGAACCTGCCGGTTGCCGCATCTAGGCTCGGTACGATCGCAAACGGATTGATCAGCACGGATTACGCGCAGCTCAAGGTTGTGAAGACGTTCCAGGGAACAACGGCAAGCTTCCCGATGAACTTCTCGAGAGATGATAGCGGCGTCTGGCGCATCGACAGCATGTGAGCGTCGACATGATCAGACGCGCGCTCAAATGGTTCTTTTTTGTTCTGGGGTTTGTAGTTGCCTACGTGATTCTATTCGTGCTGAGTGACTTTCCCGGCGCGCTGACGCGCATGGGACCTTACTCCGGGCAGGTCGTCGACAGCGAGAGCGGACATCCGGTGGCAGATGCCTACGTTTTCTTCACCTGGGATGGTGACGGATTGGGTGGGAGTGCTGGGTGCATTAGCAGTCAGGTGCTACGCACAAATGCGGAAGGACGATATACGTCGGAGTGGCGAGGCTATCGCTTTTTCCTGGCGCTGGGTCTCACCCGTATCGTCCCAGCCAATGTGAGTGCCGTTGCTCTCAACTACCAGCCATGGGGCCTTAGCAAGGACGGCCCTGCATATCCCAACGACTACACGTTTGTGCCGCCGAATGGGTGGCCCTGGGTCACGAGACAAGTGGGCACGATCAAGTTGTCGGCCCTGCGCCATACAGCGTATTCAGAGGACGACTGGTATCGCCTCAGCAACTGCGTCGGCGCTCATGGTCAAGAAGAAGCCCTGATTGGATATCTGCGACAACGAGCTGCGTGGTGGAGTGCTTACTGCGGGCCGAGATCAACGCCACCGACCGCGCTCGACATCCAGCATTTCGGAGAAGGATTCCCCGACGACACAATCGTCGCTGCGATAGACGATCGGCACCGTCTTCCTACTGGCATACAAACCATCAAAGAGCTTCGAAATCGATTGGCGACGCTAGCGGGGTACACACCAGAGATGAAGGAGCAGCCGAACACGGCTCCTTCGCTCACTAGCGAACAATGGACCGCCGCCTGTGAACTCGCGGACGTACGCATGCCTATTTTCGAGAATATCGAACGATGAACATTCGACTCAGTGCGGCGATCGCGTTCTCTATGCTGGTTGCCTCGAGTGAGATTCATGCCTACGAATTGGCAACGCACGCTCTCATCACGTACCGCGCCTACACGCGATCCGAACTGTTCGATCCGGAAGGCCCCGTGCAGCAGCGCCTCGGTCTCGATCGGCTTGATCCTTCAGGGCCTTTCACCACGGCGACTCCGTACTCTTTCGGGCCGCACTACTACCACGACAACCAGGCGAGCAATCCGCCGACGCTGCCGCCTCCAGCGCAGTACGAGCGCGACATTCAGCCCTTCGAGCGTGAGGAAGCCTTCACACTGCTCCTAGCTCGTGGGTTCATCACCGCACCTCCTCCCGGCCCCTATTTCGGAAGCGGCGACAGCCCCGAGGTTCGGTTCGAGAACTCGCTCCCAGCGTGGTTGATGCGCGGTGCGATACGTGAAGACGACTTCGGAATTCCTCTCAAGGGTCCGATGGGGGCCAGCGAAGGAGCGCCGCGCGATCCCGATCCGTCGGGTGAGTTCCTGAGAGTATCGAGCCACTTTTACGATCCCGTGCACAACATCCCGCTGACGGTCCTTGGCATCCAGCAGGGAAGCAAGGCGACTGATTGGGCGCTTGGATTGACCAATGCGCTGGACGTGTCCGAGCCAGAGGACACGGGTCGTCGTCAGCACTTCAGTCTCCGTGATTTTTATAACAACCTGTACTGGGCGATGACGCTGGAGCGGCCCCATGTTGGCGGCGGCCCGCGCACAGCAAGGGATCGAGAGCGCGATTCCGACGAGCGCAAGCAGCGATTCGCAACCAGCCTTAAGTCATTGGGACATGTGGTTCATCTGCTGCAGGACATGGCACAGCCGCAACATTCCCGGAATGATCAGCATCTCGGCATCTCAGCGTTCATCAAGAAGCGACTGTTTGAACCGTTCACCGAAACACGTGTCACGCAGAACTTTGGCAATGGGAACTACACCGGTGTCGTGACGGACTTCTTCGGATATCCGCCGCCACACGATTGGTTCCCGCAGCCTGTGTTTGCCGGAGCTTCTGGGGACTATCCGATTCCGGCGTTCACGCACGCGGTGCAGTACTACACGACGCGAGGCCCGACGGACAACAACAGCACGATTCCTTCCCGCAAGGGCCTGGCTGATTTCAGCAACAAGAATTTCTTCACTGTAGGGACGATGCCGGGCGATACGGACTTCCCATATCCGTCGCAGACATTGTCTGGCTACGCCCAGGTGCAGATCGGTGATGCAATGGTGATCGGCAACGAGCACACCACAAACTTCTATCTGACCGCGCCGGTGCAGGATGCGCTCAACCCAAGCTTCCGCGATCAGCTGCCTTCTTACACCAACGGCCAGGTACCGCTGCTTTCGTTGTCGCAACTGCAAGACCTCAGTGATCTAACACCAGCGGCAACGAACGAAGTCTCGCTTGATCTCACGAATTACGTTGCAATGGCGGACGTGAATATTCCTCGCGCGATTGGCTACAGCGCCGGCATGATGAATTTCGCCTTTCGCGGAGAACTGGAGGTGGCGGCGCCAGCCGATCGCGTTGTCGCGGTGCTGAATCAGGGAGCCACCCATACCATGAACGCGCAAGGGTATCCGTGTACGGGTACGGGCGCGGCTGACGGATGTCCGATTTTCGGGTTCGAGAAGGTGCGCGTCAGGATACGCAACACGACGCCAGTGATCACGGACCCAACCACCGGAACACCTATAGCTCAAGGGACGGGCTCATTGAATAACACCGCGTCGATCGTTGCTGTCGCCAGATATCACCGGAACAGCTGCTACAAACCAGATCTGTCGGGGGAACGCGTCCAGAGCTACGTCACAGTGCCCACAACGGGTATCACCGAACCCACCTGCAGCGCTGGGCAGACAGTACGAACCGACTATCAGGAAATCTCGGTATCCGCGCCGTTGAATGTCTCAGCCGGTGAACTGGACAACCTGCCTGACGGTGGAGGGATCGACAAATTGTTCGACTTCGCCGCAGACCCGATTCCAGCAAATGCCACCGATCTCTTCATTCAGGTGGTGTATCGAGGTCCCCTGGGCTCTGAAGCCAGCAGTGTCGCCGTGGGCAATTTTGATGTGCGCGAACCGACGTTTGCCGCATTCTGGAACAACACCGACTACTGGTGGAACGGGACTTCGTGGTTCTCGCACACGACGACATATCCCAACGAGGGCGCAAAAGATTTCTGGGCTTGCGCGGGCGGAGCTCCCGTCAAATTGGTGTTCTTTTACCAGGGCGCGAATGGTTCGCCTGCGATGGTAGATCCGATAGCTGGCTCGAATCACGCTGGCATGGTCCGCTTGGGCTTCATCTTTCCGCCCCCCGACCCCGGCATTCCTGCGCAACGCAAGAGCATCCGTGGCGTTCCGGTGAACTATGCAATCGCTGGTACTCCGCAAATTCCGCAGCAGTCCGTTTCTACGCCCGCAGTGTTCCGGCAAGCCAACAAGGAGCACATTGCTGCTGGCACTTTGGCCGCGCCCTACAATTCGTGTGCGTCCGGATTGCCGACCGTATCGGAGTATTGGTGCTTCGACGCAGTTCAGAAGCGCCGTAACCAGATCATGGGTGCTCCGATGCAGCCGTTGTACTTGCAGCCGATCGGCACAGGCACGATCCCACCGGACGTGGACGCCGCGCCAGCGCAGCCTGCGTTTGCCGGCGTGGTGCCGTTGGCAACGGGGACGATCCGCTTCAACACGGACGCTACTCTGGCGAATTGTCCGGCACAGCCGACCTCAGCGGCACAGCCAGCAGTCGATACAGATGCCGTGCGCTACATGGAGCTTCAAGAGGAAGCAAGGGATATCGGTATTGACGACGAGCAAGAGTAGCGCTGGTCTACATCGCCGCGCATATCTCGATCCAGCCTTCTATCACGCCGACTTCGCGGCGGACCTGCCGAAGGCGCAAGCCGAGTTCGAAGCCAACGCGCAGGGCCTCGCTGCGGCCAGCGTGTTCTCGGCACCGGCCATGCATCCCGCCTGGAAGGACAAGCCGAGCTGGTACATGGTCGCCAAGGCAGACCGCATCATCAATCCGGACCTGGAACGCATGTACGCCAAGCGCGCCGGCAGCAAGACCGTCGAGATCGACGGCGCCAGCCATTCCGTCTACGAATCGCATCCGAAGGAAGTCGCGGCGATGATCGAGGATGCGGCGCGCTCGGCGGCGAAGTGAAGGCGCGGCGACCGCGCGGGCAGGAGCGCCGCGCGATCGGTGGTCGATGCCAGGGTTCGAAAGCACCATGGATTCCCGCGTTCGCGGAAATGACGGCGGTGTATAGGTGAGGGCGGACGAACTCTCGGACGTCATTCCCGCGAGACGCTTCTCAACAGCGAAGCTGGTCGAGCGGGAATCCATTCGCTGTACGAGCGGTGCCGACGCTGACGAATGACGAGCCGCCACCATGAGCGGCCACAACGCTGCAAACGAAAGAAGGTCGTCGATCTGCCCTGCAGTTCGGCCGATGGGGCTGCCAACATGGATTCCCTACGGCACAGGTCGACTCCTGCGTGTGCAGGCCGGGCGGCGGCAGGGCGGGTACAAACCGCGCGCGGGTTCAGCCCGGCATTTCGACGGCACGCGAGCGGAACAGCGCAAGCCGCCCCGTCTGCAGCGTACCGATGGCCTCGAGCCACGGCTCCCCGGCAACGACCTGCGTGCACGGGCCATAGGTGCCGATGCGTATCGCGCGGCGCGCGGCTTCGCGGCGCAGCGCGTCGAGCACCGTGCGCAGGATGCCGCCGCTGAAAGGCGTGTAGAGGTAGAACAGCGTGCCGCAGGAAAAGTCCGCCTCGCGCGCGTCCTGCCGAACGAAGGTCGCCCGCGAAAGATTCAGGGCCGCGGCGCATTGCCGGGCACAATCGACATACGCCGCTTCGTACTCGATGCCGATGCCGCGCGCTTTCGTGCAGATGGCGACCAGCAGCGGAACGTGGCCCAGGCCCGAGCCGAGATCGACCAGCACGTCGCCCTCGGCGAGCGCCGCACAGCCGATCAGGTCGAAGATGTGGCGCGCCGGCGTCGGCTGATAGAACACCATCTCGTCGGCGAGTTCGCCGATCTCGGCATCGGGCTCGCCGAACGGGAGAATCCCGGCGACCGCCGCGTCGAGGTAGTCGTAGCCTTCGTCGTGCAGCGGAAGATCCCCGCTCCCGCCTCGGCTGCACGCGGCGATCTGTTCGAGCAGCCAGCCCGGCGCTCTGCCCTGCCGAATCTCGCTGCGAATGGCCTGGTGGATGGTCGCATCGACGGCTTCCAGTCGAGCCGCTACCGCGCCGGCCCGCGCATGCAGCAACGCCTTCGACGCGGCTTCGGCGTCGCCGCCTTCGTCGTGCTCGAACGAGAGACAGGCGTCGAGAAGATCGAGCGCGTCGCTGCGTTCGCGCATCCGCTCCGGCTCATCCAGCGAACGGTCCTGCTCCAGCTGCAGGAGCAACGCTTCCAGCGCGTTCGTCAACGTCGATGGCTCCGTTCGTTCGTCGGCACCGCGTCATGATATCCATCGCGATGCCTGCCGACCGGGGTCACGGGCCTGCATGCAGCGTCGTGTTGAACAGGTATTGGCTGTCGAAGTCGGTCCTGTCGCCTGCCTTCTTGTCCTTGACCGGTTGCAGGCGCGCCGACAGCGGCTTGTGCCACTTCCACGCGAGCACGGCGACATCGCCGAAGATCTTCGCCAGGCGCTCTTCGCTGACGTCGCCGGGAAGCGGCACGGTGTCCAGGCCCGTTCCGCACACCGCGGAATAGGCGAGCAGGGAGTCGATCTCGTAGGCGTTCTCGGCCCATCGCTGTGCCAGCCGCTTGTCTTCCATCACCGGCAGCATCAATCCCGAATAGCCGATCTGCTTCACCTTCACCGCCTTCACCGCCGACGTGATCGCGAACGCCGCCGTCATCGTGCCGTTCGAGCCGAACGTCGAACCGGTATAACGCTCGATCGCATCGCCTATCGATGCATCGCCGAGCGGTGCCGGCGTCGGGTCCACGCCGGCGAAGGCCCATCCGCTCGACGCCGCGATCGCGTTGCCGACTTCTTCGCCGATCCGCGCATGGATCGTCAATTGCCGCGTGAGCTCGGCCACGGTGGCGTCGAAATCGCCATGACTCGCGCCGAAAACCTGCTGCACGACGCTGGCACCCTCGAATCCCAACGAGAACTGCTTGCCGGCGCCGGTGTGATACGCGCCCGGATAGAACGGACCGAGCGGCTTGAGCATCGCCGTGGCCGTGAACAGGAAGTTGCCCTGGCTGCGCGCGCTGTGATCGGTGACATAGCGCACGAGCTTGGCCGTTTCGGCAATCGTCTTCCAGTGGATGCCGTCGTCGTCCGCGATGATCGCGCTCGCATTGATGCGCGGCAGCGTCGAGAGTGCCTGCGCCAGCAGGCGCATCGCGGCCGGATCGTCCGTGTCGTGCAGCATCGCTGGGCCGACGTTCGGCATGAAGCCGGCCTTTTGCGACAGATCGTCGAATGCCCGCAGAAACGCGAGCGCGTCCTTGGCGGACAGGCCCTTCACCAGCTCGGCAAACGGCTGCGTCACGATGCGAACCGTTTGCGTCTCGTAACCGCGGCGGGCGAACTCCGCCTTGGCGGCGTCGAGTACCGTCATCGTGTCGGCGATCTGCTTCTCGTAGTTCGATCGATCGAGGCGGACGAAGGCGGTGATCGCGCGGACCTTCGGCTTCGCAGCTTCCGACTCCGCGTGTGCCGCAAAGACGAGCATGCAGAGGAACAGCGCCAGAATCAGGCGTCTCATGCCGTTTCTCCCCCGCCGCCGAGTCGGTCGGGGCAACATACAAGACCGGGTCGGGCGTGTACACGTCGCCGAACGGTCGGACGGCGCTATTTGGCCGGCCGCCAGCCGCTGGCCGCCAGGAACGTCTTCGGATCGTTCATCTCGAAGATGTCGCGCAAGGCCTGATGCTTGTCCGCCGCACGATCGTAGTAGGCCTTCACGATGCGGTAGCCGACCCAATACCCGAGGTCGGTCGCGTGCCCCGGCGATGGGATGCCGTTGTAGAGCCAGTTCGAGACGTCGGTCTTGTCCTCGTCCTCGACGAACTCGGATTCGATCTGCGCCTCGTGCCCTTTCGCCGAGGCAAATGGCGCCTGATTGCCGATGTCGCCCGAGATGAGTTCGCCGAGGAAGTCGGCCGCGCCCTCGATCAGGGACAGCTTGAGAACCGTCGCGCCGGGATCGCCCGGATTGAGTTCCTGCTGGGCGCGGCTTTGCTGGATGTGTCCGTACTCGTGCGCGATCACGTGGACGAAGCGATCTTCGGGGCTCGGATTCATGAAGTCCGCCGAGCACAGCGCCTCCAGTCCCACCGTGACGCCGGACGGATTGGTGATGCCGACCGGGCGGCCGCGCCCCACCACGATCGTCACCGGCGGGAACTTCGCTTCGGGATAGATCCGCGCGAGCTTGCCGAGCGCCGCCGCAACGCGTTGCCTGACGTGCGGAAGGACCTTCAGGCAGCGCCGTGCATCCTGGTAGATCTGCGGGCGCTTCTCGATCGCGGCAGCGATGGTCTGCCCCGAGACGTTGCGCAGTTTCGCGAACTCGTGCAGCCCCGGCGTTCCCGGCGCGAGGTAGTCGCGATCGAGCTGTTCGACCGCAGGATGGCCGCCGGCAGCCTCGTAGACCGCGTAGAAACGGTCGACATCGCCGGTGAGGATCTGCGGTTGGGGCGAGGCAGCCTGGCCATACCCGCCTGCGGCGAACGTCAGGGCCGACAGAACCCATCGGACGAAGCGATGCATCTTCCATTTCTCCACAATGGGATGGGCCAGTCGCTGCGGGTTCGCACGCGCTCGTGCCGCGCGCGACGCCGGATTCTTTCCGATCCGCCAGCCTGCGTCCAGCACGATGGTACGATGCCGAGGTCCCTGCGTCGTGATGAGGAGGCACCCTTGGATATTTCCGAGCTGCTCGCACAGATGACGGCGGAGCGCGCATCCGACCTCTATCTCAGCCATGGCGCGCCGCCGGCGCTCGTGGTCGCCGGCGTGTCGCGCTACATCGGCGACAAGGCGTTGACGCCGATCGACACGCACGAAGTGGCCTACTCGGTGATGAGCGATCGCCAGCAGAAGGAGTTCGAAGCGACGCTGGAGATGAATCTCGGCATCGCGCCGGCCGGGCTCGGGCGCTTTCGCGTCAACGTCTACCGCCAGCGCGGCGAGGTCGCACTGGCGATCCGCTACATCCCGTCGGAGATCCCCAGCATCCAGAGCCTGCGCCTGCCGAGCATGCTGCAGAGCCTGGTGACGCTGCCGCGCGGACTGATCCTCGTCGTCGGCGCGACGGGTTCGGGCAAGTCGACCACGCTGGCGTCGATGCTCGACTACCGCAACCAGACCCGCGGCGGCCATATCCTCTCGATTGAGGATCCGATCGAATACCTGCACCAGCACAAGAAGTCGATCATCGACCAGCGCGAAGTCGGCATCGACACCTTGAGCTACGCGAACGCGCTGCGCAATGCGATGCGCGAAGCGCCGAACGTGATCATGATCGGCGAGATCCGCGACCGCGAGACGATGCAGCAGGCGATCGCCTACGCCGAGACCGGCCATCTTTGCCTGTCGACGCTGCACGCGAACAATGCGAACCAGACGCTCGACCGCATCCTCAACTTCTTTCCCGACACCGCGCGGCATCAGCTGCTGATCGATCTCTCGCTGAACCTCAAAGCCGTCGTGTCGCAGCGCCTGCTGCACGCCGTCGACGGCACGCGGGTGCCGGCGGTCGAGCTCATGCTGGTCACGGCCTACATCTCGGACCTGATCGAGAAGGGCGAGATCGCGACGATCCGCGAGGCGATGAAGCAGAAGAGCGAAGCCGGCATGCAGACGTTCGACCAGGCGCTGTACGCGCTCTATGCGGCCGGCACGATCGGCTACGCCGAAGCGCTCGAACACGCCGACTCGCGCACCGACCTTGCGCTGCAGATCCGCCTGCAAGGGCCGCCGCCGCACGAACACGCGCGCGGCGTCATCGAAGGGCCGGACGCGCCATTGGCGCTGCAATTGGGGCGATAGGGCGTCGCCGCCGAGTTTGCGCTAGAACGTGTAGGTCAAGCCGATCGACACGAGGTTGGCGTCGGTCTGTCCCCCGGTCAGGTCGTCGCCCAGCTTCGTGTAGCGCGCGAACTCGGCGCGAACGCCGACACTGTGCGTGAAGTCGTAGCTGGCACCGAGCGCATACGCCGGCTTGTTCGTCTTCTTGCGCTGGCGCTCGGCACCGTCGATCAGTTCCACCGAACCGGCGGCTGTGTAGCGCGTGGTCGTTCGTGCCGAGAATACGCCGGCACGGCCGTACACCGCGAAGCGCTCGCCGATCGGCACGCGCCCGACGAGGCTCAACTCGCCTCCCTTGATGCTCGGTCTGCCGGTCAGCGACCCGGTCGGTTCGACATCGCTGCGAAAACGGAAGCTGCCCAGATCGACATAGGCCGCTTCGACGCCGAGGTACGGCAGGAACAAATAGCCCGCATACGCGCGATACGCCGTGTCGGTGTCGCTGCTCGTGGTGCTGGCGCCGGTGAAGCCGAGATCGAGGAACGCATCGGCGAGTTTGCTGCGGTCGATCGAGACGTCCGAGCGGCCCGCGCTGGCGCCGGCGTAGAACTGGGCATGCACGGGAGCCGCAGCGGCGAATGCGAGTGCGGCCAGTGCGACGTGGGTGGTGCGGATTTTCATTGGGGGATCTCCTGGTTGGCGGGGTTGGGCGTCTCGATGCGTCGATCAGAACGGCATGAGCTTGAGGTTCAAACTGCGCTCGACGAGCCAGCCGAGCGCGACGATCGCGATCAGCAGGGAACCGCCGTCGAGTACCGCGAACTTGTAGAAGCGCTTCTCGCGTGCCAGATACGCCAGCGGCACCAGCAAGGCGACGAGGACGAGCTGGCCCATCTCGACGCCGACGTTGAACCCGAACAGCGAGAGCGCCAGCGACGAGCGCGGAAGGTTGAGATCGACCAGCACACTGGCGAAGCCGAAGCCGTGCATCAGGCCGAAGAGAAACGCGACGACCCAGCGCTTCGGCGGCAGAATCGGAACGAGGTTGTCGATCGCCGTCACGAGCACGGACAGTGCGATCATCGATTCGGTCAGACGCGAGGGCAGTTGCACCACGTGCAGCGTCGCCAGGCTCAGCGTGATCGAATGCGCGACAGTGAATGCCGTGACGGTCTTGGCGACGTTCCACAGCGCGACCGACAGGCCGGGCACGGCGAACCAGGTCCGTCCGCGGCGTCCGAGCGCAGCCGGCAACAGCAGCGCGACGAGGAACAGAATGTGATCGAAGCCGGCCGCGATGTGCCCGATGCCGTCGCCGATGAAGCTTCCCAACTGGCTCCAAGCGGAAGTACCGCCCGAGGCGAACGCCTGCCTGCGACGATCGGACGGAAACACTGCCGTGACGACGGAGGCTTCGTCCGGCGTAGCGGACGCGTTCTCGAGCTTCAGCAAACCGCGATGCTGTGCATCGATGTCGAACAGCAGGCTGTAGTCGACCGTCAACGTGCCGACCGCCTGCGGACATCGGCCTGCGAACGTCAACACGGCGTATGCGCCATCGCTGTGGTGGTCGATCAGAAGATCGCTTGCGCTCATCGAGCAAGGTCCGGCGCCCACGTCGAGTTTCAGATGCGACATCGCGTACGCATCGATTTCGACGGCGCGCATGCGCACTTCGCCCCAGGCGATGCGGCCGTCGCGATCGCGATCGAGATCGAGCACGCTGTCGAGGTCGCGCAATGCGATGTCCCAATGCCCGGACACCGCAGCGCCGTCGACGCGCACGGTCAAATAGCTGTCACTCGGCTTGTGCGCCGCCGCGAGCGACGTGAACCCGGACAACACCGCGGCGAGCAGCTTCGTTACGGCCTTCATGGCGCACGCACCCGATCGACGAGGGCGTGCAGATGCACTCCTTCCAACCGTGTGCGTTCGACCCAGCGCACGATGTCGTCGACGGCGTGGGGTTCCCGCGCCGCGAGCGCGCATTCCAAGGCGATACGCGCATCGAGCGGCTCCTTCTGCACGCTCCAATTTTCCAGCGCGAGTTCCAAGGCCGCCTGCGGTTTGTCCAGAATCTCCAGCGTGAAGCGCGCCTCCTCACGTAGATGCACGCGATCGCCGCGTTCGCGCAATGCCGCGAAGCGATCCGTCAGATCGCGCGCACTGCGCGCCGCATCGGCCGAACCCAGTGCGCGGTCGGCCTGAGCGCGGCGCAGCAGCAAACCGTCGACTGGTGTGTCGAGGGGAATCAACGCAACGACATCGGACGCGCGGCCGGCGTCGAGCAGAAAGTCCGCGTAGGCGGCGATCGTGTACGCGTCCGTGGGATCGACCGCCAGGCTCGCCCGATACGCCCGCTCCGCGTCGAGCGGGCGCGCGAGTCGTTCGGCCAGTTCGGCCTCCAGTGTCGTCGCCCATGTCTGCACGCGCGCTTCGCTCGAAAGCATTCCGGCATGCGACGGCAGTGCGTTGACGGCGGCGTAGGCTGCCGCGGCCCGCCCGGACACGCCGTCGACTGACGCCATGCAAAGCGTGCCGATCGACGCGGTTGCCAGTGCTGCAACGCGCTCGCAGCGCCGACGCGCGTCGTCGAGATCGCCGGTGACTTGCTGCACCGTGGCCAGCGTCAGCCATGCCTGCGCATTGCCCGAATCGCGCGCGATGATCTGCTCGAGATCCGCTCGTGCCGGATCGAATTGATGGCTGCTCTGCCGGATCGTCGCGCGCAGCAGCAGAACGGGGATCGGTGGCGCGTTCTCGTCCCACCAAGGCGCCAACGTGGCCTGGGCTCGGCCCAGCTGGCGCGGATCGGACTCGCTGCGCGCGCGGTCCACGAATAGCTGCGCCAGGCGCAGCGCAACGTCCAGATCGCGTGGATCGCGCACGAGCATGGCCTGCATCGCGCGCGCCACACGGTCGGTGTTGCCGCCGCCGCGCGACGGTAGTTGCTCGAGGATGTCGGCGTCGTTGGCCGGCCGGAACGGGGCGGCCGCGGCGGTGCTCGCGAGCAAGACTCCGAGCACCGCCGCCGACACCGGGATCGAACGACCGATCTTCATGAAATTTCCAAGGCACCGCCCTTCCAATGGCATGGCGGCGTCCGTTGCTTACGGCGTGGTCGGATTGGGAGGAAGACCGTTCTGGCCGTTGGGCGAACCCGGCAGCGGCGTGGTCAGATAAGGGAATGCGTCGTCGAACTGGCTGTCCTCGACCAACACGCCGTCGGTGTACGGCAAGTTCGCGCTGGCCGGCTTGCCGGGCCCCGGCGGCAGCAGGTATCCCATGGCGACGCGCAGCTCGATGTCGACGACGTCGTCACCCGGGCGGCGGCCATTCGGAAATCCCGCGGGATCGCAGCCGGGATTGCCGAGCGTCAGCGCTCCGTCGACGAAGCAGGCGGCGGCGCCGAGACTGTTCTGGCTTCCTTTTGGCGTGACCGGCAGGGCGGTATTGAGCCGGATCATTTCCGAGGCGACGACATTTTTCGGTTGATTGACGCCCGGCACTCCGGTGAGGAACGCCGCCACCAGATCGGTGCGCGGAAACACGCTCGGCGCCTGCACGCCGTCGGCACCGAAGAGGATTTCGAGGAGCGCGGGCAGCGTCGGATTGGTCACGTACGTGGCGAACTGGGCGTCGTCCTTGGGCTGGCTGGCATTGAACGTGTCCTTGTCCTTGAGGCCGATCACCAGCTCGTTCACCAGCGGCATGCCCAGGCGCGAGACCTGCACGAGGTTGCGATCCACGATGATGTTGCGCAGCGGCTCGTTGCCGACCAGGCGCGACTGCGGCAGTCGTGCCGTACTCCACACCCCAATCACCGGATCGCCGTTGGTCACGCAGGCGATCGGCAACTCCATCGCGATCGAGGTGATGTTCTTGCCGGCCGTGGCATTGGTGGCTCCGCTGCGGCTGCCGATCACGCGCGACGTCGGAATGTTGACGAGATCGAACACCTCGCCGAGGTTCACGCCGAAGCCTTCTTTGCGCTGGCCGACGAAGATCCTGCCCGGCGTGTCACAGCCGGGAAGCGCGACGTCGTAGATGTGCTGCGCCGCGTAGGCGGGGTAATCCGGGATCGACTTGTTGCCGATGTTGTCGATCGGCTTGAGGAACTTCGTGGTGCCGTCCGCCAGGTTCTTCAGCGGCCCGCGATTGTTGGCGGAGAGGTCGCGCAGACCCTTGATTTCCTGCACATTGAAGCTCTCGGAATCGTTCGCCGCCGACGAATCGCCCGCGCTGATCTGGCCTGCGTTGCGCAACGGAATCGCCACGTTCTGCCCGCCGACGTTGAGCGAGATGTTGTTGAGGTCGTACTGGAAACGGAACTGGAAGGTCAGGTCCTCCTTCGCATCGCCGTTGTTGTCGATCTCGATCTCGTAGACGCCGTCGGGGTCCATCGTGAAATAGTTCGGACCACCGAACGGATCCTGCAGCGGATCGTAGTTGGCGATGATCGTGACGAAACCGGATCGGCCCGGCTCGTAGCTGCGGAAGGCGTAGACGTCGGTGCCGTCCACCTTCGGATGCTGGGTGATTCCGGGCGCTTCGCGGTGACTGGAAGCGGCTGCGGGCAGCGCGAAGGTAGCCAGACCGCTGAGGACTGCGGCGGCCAACGCGGCGCGCGCGGGAACTGCGAATGGATGAATTCTCATGGAACTGTCCTTTGCAGAGGTGAGCAGCGCGCAAAATGCGTGCTGCAGGGTCTGTACGGGACGGTCGCGGTTTCGGATGCACTCGCTGCAAGATCGGCGAAGACGCAGGCACCTCAGCCGGCGCCCCAGAGTTGTTCGATCCTTGCCAGCCGCGCAGGAGGTCCAGGCGGTGCATCCGCTCCCGCCCGGCCGTCGTATGTGTCGTCTCTACGGTCGATCGAGGGACGCCATGGCATCGCCAGTCGGAATCACGGTGGCGGCGCTGGCAGCGATTTCGCTGTGTCCGTGTCACGTGCGAGCGGAGGATGGCACCGCGATCGAGCTGCCCTCCGTGCAGGTGGCGGGGCACTACGACAACGGTGTCGGCAGTTCGGATGCAGCATCGGCCGGCGTGATCCTGGGCTCGCTGCTGCAAGACCTGCCGCTGCTGCGCCCCGGCGAAGTGCTCGAGGCGGTGCCGGGACTGGTCGTCACACAGCATTCGGGCGAAGGCAAGGCCAACCAGTATTTCCTGCGCGGCTACAATCTCGACCACGGCACCGACTTCGCGATCGGCGTCGACGGCGTTCCGGTCAACATGCCGACCAATGGGCACGGGCAAGGCTACAGCGACATCAATTTCCTCATCCCTGAACTCGTCGATCGCGTCGACTACCGCAAAGGCCCCTATTTCGCGTCGAGCGGCGATTTCTCATCGGCGGGTTCGGCCGATGTGCACTACCGCGACACGCTCGACGCGACGCTGCTGAATGTCACGTTCGGCGACGACGGCTACAAAAGGCTTCTGGCCGCGACCTCGCTGCCGCTGACTCTCGACGCGACGGGTTCTTCGCAGACGCGGCCGCGCCTGCTGGCCGCACTCGAAGTCATGCGCGAAGACGGACCCTGGGCGAATCCGGACGACCTGCACAAGGTGAACGGATTGCTTCGCCTCAGCGCTGGAGATCGCGAAAACGGCTGGTCGATCGACGCGCTCGCTTACGACGCGCATTGGAACTCCACCGATCAGGTTCCGCTCGCGCTGATCCAATCGGGGGAGCTGTGCCGGTTCTGCGCGATCGACCCGACCGACGGCGGGCGCACGGCACGCGACGTCTTGTCGGGCGAGTGGCACCGGCGCGACGCCGACGGGTATTTTGAGGCTGCCGGGTATGTCGAGCACTACCGCCTGCAGTTGTGGTCGAACTTCACCTACTTCGAGGTCGATCCATCGAGAGGCGATCAGTTCAACCAGCGCGACAACCGCGCCGTCGCTGGCGGACGCGCGGTCGAAGGCTGGCTGCATTCGTTGTTCGGCTTCGACTCGATCACCGAGGTCGGTGTCCAGCTGCGCCACGACGACATCCACGTGTCGTTGTTCGATTCGCAGGCCCGTATCCCCTTCGCGACGCTCAGCGACGACCAGGTCGGCGAAACCGAAGCCGCGGTCTACATCGAGAACACGACGACGTGGACGAGCTGGTTTCGCAGCCTCGTCGGTGCGCGGTTCGATGCGATCGATTTCGACTTGACCTCACGCACGTTCGCGCCGAACAGCGGCTCGGTGTCCGACCATCGCGCGTCGCCGAAGCTGGCGCTCGTGTTCGGCCCTTGGCAGCAGACCGAGTTCTTCGTCGATGCCGGCAACGGCTTTCACAGCAACGACGCCCGTGGCGTCGTCGATCGCTACGACAACGGCGGTCAGCCGGTGATGCGCGCGCCAGCGCTGGCCGGCAGCTTCGGCAAGGAGATCGGCCTTCGCACCGAGATCGTGCCGGGTCTGCAAAGTTCACTGTCGGTGTGGCGTCTGGACAGCGCTTCCGAGCTCGTCTACAGCGCCGACTCGGCCGGCACCGAGATCAACGGCGCCAGCAAGCGCTACGGCGTCGAGTGGAACAATCACCAGATCATCAACCCGTGGCTGTTGCTGGATGCGGACCTGGCGTGGACGCATGCGCGCTACGCGAATGCGAACGACAATGGCGCGATCGGCGACCGCATTCCGAACGCCGTTTCCAAGGTCGCCTCCATCGGATTGTCCGCGCACGACCTCGGCCGCTGGTCCGGCGCGGTCAAGCTGCAGTACATCGGCGGCTATCCGTTGTCCCAGGATGGGCAGTTGCGTGCACCGTCCTCGTTCATCGCCAACCTTCGCGTGCAGCGCCAGCTCGATGCGTCGACCTCGCTTTCGCTCGATGTGCTCAATGTGTTCGATCGCCGCTACTTCGACATCGCGTATGCGCAGGACTACCGCGCGACGCCGAACGGACCGATCGTGCCGGACGGCGTGACCGTGCATCCGGGGGAGTCGCGCGAAGTCCGGCTGACGCTGCGTTGGCAGCTGTGACGGCACGAACGGACGTCGGTGCGTAGACGAAATGCCGCGCGCCTGTGTTTCGAGCGAGATTCACGATGTCGACCGATCATTCTTCGTCGGCATCGCGCACGAGCACGCAGCCACAGATCGCCGCAGCGACGGCGCACGCCACACCGACGAACGAGGCCGCGTGAACGCGCTGCACGAGTGCGGCATCGTCGCCGGCCGCGAAGACGAAGCCCAGCAGCGCGGTCGCGATCAGGCCGCCGATCCGCGCGATCGCGCTGTTGAATCCGGACGCGGCGCCGACGTGGTCGGCGTCGACCGCCGCCATCACCAGCGTCGTCAGCGGCGCGACGCAGATCGCCATGCCGATCGACACGAGCAAGGTCGGCGGCAACACGTCCTGCCAGTAGTCGATGCGGCCGGTCTCGACGCGCGCATAGAACGCGAGGCCCGCGGCGACGACGACCGCACCGGCGGTCAGCAGCAGCCGTCCGCCGAGTTTCGCCGCGATACCGCCCATCAGCCGCGACCCGAGTGCGATCACGATCGGCAGCGGCAGCATCGCCATGCCGGCCTGCACGGCCGAATAGGCGCCGATGCGGATCAGCGCGAACGGCAGCAGCACGATCAGTCCTCCGAGGGCCGCATAGAGGAAGAACGTGAACAGGCTGAGTCCGACGAACGCGGCAGTGCCGAACAAGGCGAACGGCATCA
>Ga0105237_10002540_pt1 | contig 22577 bp, 22 predicted proteins | sample KBSC24metaG_FD_81520 | JGI IMG/M metagenome (GOLD analysis project Ga0105237, IMG submission 81520) | Corn rhizosphere microbial communities from Kellogg Biological Station, Michigan, USA - KBS C2-4 metaG | ecosystem: Host-associated > Plants > Roots > Rhizosphere > Soil | place: Michigan, USA...
GTGCATATCAAAAATATGCCAAATAACATACCTTATTTAGCATCATTATGTATGCAGTTGAGAATCTTCGACACGCCTGCTCGGGCAAAGACCCCACTCGGCCAATTGCGACAGCGCCACGTCCTGAGTGGTCCGGCAACCGATCGACAGGAGTGTGCCCAGGTCCTCACAGTCCTTCGCGGTCAAGCCGCCCGTTAGATGCCTGCGATAAAGAGCGATATTGCGCGCTGCCCTGTGCGACGAGACTTCCGAACCGCGAGGGCGCGTACGTGTTTGCTCCTCGGCGCTTCGCGCCAGGATGATCTGTTCGGCATGCTCGGTCTCGATCTCAATCTCCAAGAGTTTCCGGTAAACACCGGTGCTCTCATCACCCGACAGCCTCGTCAATTCGGCTTTCACGGCTTTGCGGGCGGCCCGCGTGGGCAGCACTACGGCCTTGTGCCACTCAATTGCGGGCCTGACGATCGCGTCGAACCTTTCCTGATCAAGCAAAGCGGCTTCCGGGTTCGACCACCAAAGGCAGAAGAATGCGATGTTGACGTCCAGCCCAAGGGCATCCTGCAATCTCAGGCAGACCTCAGGCACTCCGTCGCTCGAGTACAAGCGCAGCGAAAAATCCCAGAAATCATGCTTTGGCAGATGAGACACAACCGCAGGCTTTCTTACTGGAGTCTCTGTCTTTCCTCCTTATTCGACGAATTCCGCCATCGATGCAATCCGGGTTGATTTGAATTCAGAAATAACGTACGAAAAATATGTACATGATGAACGAAATTGGATGTTTGAAGTGATGGGAGCGTTTTCGGTCCGGGACAGGGTCGAGCAGGTGCTGGAGCGCCTGTCGGATCCGGCGCTGGACGGCACTCTGGCATGCCCCACTGTCTATGTGGAAACTGCTCGGGCCGCGGCTGACGCGGCAGACCGGCGGCGGGCCAATGGCGTGAGCCTCGGTCGGCTGGATGGCGTCCTGATCACCATCAAAGACCTGTTTGACGTGGCAGGAGAGGTCACACGGGCCGGTTCGGTGGCGCTCGCCACCGAGGGCACGGTGGCTCACTCCGACGCTTTTGCCGTCCGACGCTTGCGCGCCGGCGGCGCGGTCGTGATCGCGAAGACCGGCATGAGCGAGTTCGCTTTCTCCGGTGTCGGAGAGAACCCTCATTTCGGAACCCCGCGCAATCCGCTCGATCTCTCGCGCCTTCCCGGCGGATCATCCGCGGGCGCCGCTGTGTCGGTTGCGCGCGATTTTTGCGATCTGGCCATCGGCACCGATACCGGCGGATCCTTGCGGATTCCTGCAGCCCTCTGCGGACTTGTCGGCTTCAAGCCGACGCAGTCCCGTGTCCCAAGGACTGGCGCCTATCCCCTGTCGTCGACCCTTGACTGCGTCGGGCCGATCGCGCGCACGGTCACGGATTGCGAGGCGGCCGATGAAGTTCTGTCCGGGCGAGGTGAAACGAAATTCCGTCCCGCAGCGCTCCAGTCCCTGCGCGTCGGCATCCTTCAGGGGATGGTCCTGGACGGCCTCGATCGAGAGGTTGCTGCCGGGTTCGATTTTGCGCTCGCCTGTCTCAAAGACGCGTCAGTGTCGTTGGCAGACGTCGTCGTGCCGGCCGTCGAAGGCATGCGTCAGGTCAATGGCCGTGGCGGGCTTGTTGCCGCTGAGGCTTTCGAACTGCACGAACACAGGTTGGCCGGCGCGGTAGCAATTGATCCGAACATCAGCGCGCGCATAGAGCGCGGCAGGACCATAGGCGCCAAGGACTACATCTACACATTGCGCGAGCGGCAACGTCTGCTTGGCGAATGGCAAGGAAGTGTAAGCGAATTCGACGTGTTGGTCATGCCCACGGTGCCAATCCTGGCGCCTACGTTTCGGCAGATCTCCACGCCTGAAGGGTTCCAGGAGCGGAATGTGCTGCTGTTGAGGAACACCTCGATCGGCAATTTCTTCGACGTTCCCGCCATCTCGCTAACGCTGGGGCCCAGACATCCGATGGTCGGTCTGACGCTGATCGGCCGGCGCTCAATGGATTTGCGACTGTTGTCCATCGCACGAGCGGTGGAGCGGGCTCTTGAAGCCGCCTCAATCGAAACGTGACGCCGAGGATTTTGCTTTGATCACGAAAATGAACCTTGACCTCCATCTGATCAATCACCTGACGATCGCAGGCTGGACCGGACGCAATCAGGAAGCAGTCGAGAAGCACATTCGGGAACTGGAGGCGATCGGGGTGCCCAGGCCTTCTTCGACGCCGATCTTCTATAGGGTCTCGTCTTCGCTGCTCACCACGGCTGAACGGATCGAGGCCTCGGGTGATGCTTCGAGCGGAGAAGTGGAGCCGGTTCTCGTTCGCGTAAAGGATGAGCTTTGGGTCGGTGTAGGGTCCGATCACACCGACCGGAAGGCGGAAACCATCGGCGTGACGCTCTCAAAGCAAATGTGCGCCAAGCCGGTCTCCAAGACCTTGTGGCGCTTCCGGGACGTTCAAGACCGCTGGGACGACCTTGAAATGACGTCTCACATAGGGGTCGGGTCCGCTCGTCGCCTTTACCAGAAAGGGACCTTGGCCGGCATTCGCCGACCGGAAGAGTTGATAGAGCTCTCGGTTGGCGCTGCGGGCATGGCCGAGGGAGCCGCCATGTTCTGTGGCACGTTTGCCGTCCTGGGTGGTCTTACGCATTCCGACGAATTCGAAATGGAACTGCGCGATCCCAAGACCGGAGAGACACTCACCGCCCGCTACAGTGTAACCAACCTGCCAGTTCGAGGCTGACGCAATGACTGAGAAGCTGCATGAGGAATTCTACAAGATCGATATGGATGCCGGTTGGCATACTCCAGCGGGCTATCCCGCCGGCATCAAGCAAAAGATCCTATCGGGCGGTCTTGACGAGGTTCAGTTGAAGGGAAACCGTACCAGGCTCCTGCGGTTCGACCCGGGCGTCCACACGACCAAACCCTTCGTTCACACCTACTGGGAAGAGGTATTCCTGCTTTCCGGAGACTTGACCGTGGGAAACGACGAGAACGGACAAGGTGGAACGCCTTTCACGGGCTATACCTATGCGGTGCGGCCACCCGGCGTGTTCCATGGGCCGTTCAAGTCGGAGACCGGATGTCTCCTGCTTGAAACTCATTGGTTTGCGTAAAGGATCGCCAATGCTCAGGCTAGCCGTTCCGGACCTGGTCTCGAATTCGTATTTTCCGGCGGCAGCAGCCGTCGAGCTCGGATTCTTCAAGAAGGAGGGGCTTGAGGTCAGTCTGGAGCTGATGTTTCCCGTCGATCGGTCTTACAGGGCCTTGCGCGACCGAGAAATCGACATCGTGGCCGGATCGGCTCATTCCGCGGCGGCGGCTTTCCCAAACTACCAGGGAGCCAAGCTTTTGTGCTCGCAGGCCCAGGGGATGTATTGGTTCCTGGTCATGCATTCCGATCTTGGAGTTGCGCGCGGCGATCTGTCGGCGCTGAGAGGCAAACGTATCGGAGCCGCACCTTGGGTGGACCTGGGGCTGCGAGGCCTGTTGATCGAGGCTGGGCTGGATCCCGCCAAGAACGATATTGACATCGTCCCTGTTCCATCTCCCCCGACCCAAAGCATCAATTTCGGATTGAACGCTGCTCGCGCGCTCCAGGATCGCCAGATTGACGGCTTCTGGGCCAACGGCATGGCAGCCGAAGTCGCGACGCTGGGTGGTTTTGGATCGGTAGTGCTCGACGTGAGACGCGGCGAGGGACCGCCGGCGGCATTCGGCTTCACGTTTGCGTCGATCGTCGTGCGGGACGACCTCGTCAGCGCCGAGCCTGAATGCGCTGGAGCGATCGTGCGTGCGATCGTAGGCGCGCAGGATGCAATGAAGGCCGATCCCAGCCTGGCGACGCGTGTTGGACTGGCGCTCTTTCCGCGTTCGGAGGCAGAGCTGATTGCCAGGTTGATCGAGCGCGATCTGCCCTATTACGACCATCGCATCCGTCGCGAGACAATCGCTCAGATGAGTGAGTTTCTGCGGCGCATGAGCTTGACCAATGCCGATCTCGACTACGATGATGTGGTTGCCGCTGGCACCTCGGCATTCCAAAAGGCTCGCCCCTGATCCCTTGCCGTCATGGTGCGCCGACGCGAGCGGGGTTGCGACGATTCAGACCGGCGCGATGAAAGCCCAGCCTGGGATCGACAAGCGCTCTTTCTGTTGCCTCGCTGGCTCCTGCCTTCTTCTCTCGCAGGATCCAACCGGATGTCCGGCTGAGGTCATTTCGTCAGGAGTTCAAAACATGCGCCCAGCGCGCCTGGACCTCTCGAGCCTCCGAAGGCGTCAACGCCGATGTACGCGGGTAAGCGGACAGGTGCTGGAACGGAATGCACGCGTCGATGATCATTTTGGAGTTGGACGTCAACCCAGCATTTCGCGCCTCTGGCGATATGCGGGGATCGAGACCTGAACTCCAGGCGTTTCGCACAATGTCGACATCCTCGGAGGGCTCGGCCCGCGTGGTGACAGCCCACATCACATCGGCAAGATTAGACGGATCGACATCCTCATCGACAACGACCACGATCCGCCCCATGTAGGAATTTGCCGCGGCTATCAGGCCGGCCCGCTTGGCGTGACCGGCATAGCGTTGCTTCAAGGCTACAACGGTCATCAACTGGGAAACGTGCTGCCACGCGCCCACGACGTCGGTAACGCCGCAAGTCTCCAGGTTTGACCAAATGCTTGCCGCGCGAAATGGCAGTCCGAAGTGGAACCGGGGGGGCTTCAGGGGTGGAGATCCCAACAGGATCGGATTGTTGCGATAGTGCGCGGCCGACACCTCCATCACCGGCGCAGGCCGCTTGTCGGCGGCATAGTAGCCGGTGAATTCGCCGAAAGGGCCTTCGGGAAGATTGGTTTCGGCGAAAGGCAGCAGCATGCCCTCAAGCACAATTTCAGCGCGCGCCGGAATGGGCAGGCCAGTCACCGGGCCGTTGTGAACTTCAACCGGCGCACCTCTGATGGCCCCGGCGAAATCAAGTTCGGAAACGCCGTCGGGCAGATACTCAAAACCTGCAATGAAGAGCGAGGGGTCTTCGCCGTTTACGATCGCAACCGGACACGGCTGGCCACGGTCCCAGTATTTCTTCGATATGATGGCGCCGTGTCGCCCATTGTGGTCGAACTGGATCGTGACGCGGTTGCGATCGTGGACCTGGACGCGATAGATCGAACAGTTCACCCAACCCGTGTCGGGGTCACGGGTCATTACAACGCTGCCTGACCCGATGTACGGCCCACCATCCCGCTTGTGCCAGATCGGGCTGGGAAAGAGCGAGAGGTCGACTTCTGAGCCGACCATCGAGTTTTCAAGATAGGGTGCGTTCGCCACTTCGGCTGGGGGGGTAAGTTTGAGGTCATTGCGGCGCGCCTTCCAGGCCTGCAGCGCGGCAATAGGCGACAAAGTGTGATCTATGCCCAGAGCAAGCGCGGCTCGACGCGAATTGACCGTGGCATTCGTAAAAATGCGATGGCCGGACGCTTGCCCAGGGATATCCTCGAAGAGCAGCGCGGGACAATTCTGCTGTCCCGCCGCCACCTCGGTTATCGCGCCGATTTCCTGGTCTAGATGAGCCCCCTTTATTCGCCGCAAGTCGCCGATCTGGTCGACGAGCTCGATGAACTCCCGAAGATCACGATAGCGCACTTGCATGGCCGTCTCCCTTATCCGTAAAACGCTTCGATCTCCGAGCGGAAGCGAGGCCGCGATTTCCACGCAATGAACGTTTCAAGCCGCCGGCGTGTTGATTTTGTTAGCCTGACTGGTCAGCTTCCACGGCGCGTATGCTGGTTCGAGATTGAACAGCGATTTCGCGTTCCCGCCCAGAATGGCGCGTTTTGCCTGTTCGTCCAGAAATGGGAGATCGTAGATCGTGCTGGGCAGATCCATGTCCCAATGCGGATAGTCCGAAGAATACAGAAGCTGGCTGTCCGCTCTAATCATCTTGAACGTGAGCTCGAGAGCTTCGCGATTGTCAACCATTTCCATCGGTTGGGACGTGTAGAACATCTCCCGCATATAGTCGCTCGGCTTGCGCTTGAGCAACGGCGCGTCGGAGCTGCGCATCATGTATTCATTGTCGAGGCGTTGCATGAGAAATGGAACCCATGCCAAGCCGCTTTCGATCCACACTGTCTTAAGGCGCGGGAAGCGTTCAGGCATTCCGTTGACCAGCCAGTTGGTCATGTGAACCATATTGTGCCAGACGAAGCCGAGAGCGTGCACCGACATGAACCGGTTCATCAGCCGCGTCGATTGATCGCCCCATGTGTAGGCGGCATGGAAGCCGAGCGGCAGGTTCCGTTCCTGGAGCGCTGCATAGGTCTTCATGTAGGCGTTGTCGTTATTTGACTTGTAGTGCGTGGCCGTCACCATGAACCCGATGACGCCCTTGCGCTCGCCAAAGTCGTCGACCATCTTCAGGCACGCATCCGGGTCATTGAAGGGCAGATAGAGCATCGAAGTCAGACGTGGCTCCAGCGCCAGGACGTTGTCGCAGAGCCATTGGTTGTAGGCACGAGCCAACGCGGTCTCCACGTCCACCCGGGGACAAGTGGCAATGTTGAGCATTGGCGTCGGAAACATGCACGCCATGTCGACACCCATGGAATCCATCCAGCGCCGCATCAACGTGATGTCACGATGGATTGTGGGGGGCGTTTTCTCTCGCCGGCGCATCGGATAGCGGGTAACGCGCCCTGTCATTTCCTGGTACGATCCGTCGATCGAGGTCACGCCGCCGCGCGCCATGCCCTGATACTTCGCTTCGGCACGCAAGACAGGATCTTCGATGTACTCGGCAATCTCCTGGAATGCTTCCGTCTCATAATGGTGGGAGTCGACATCCACGATGAGGAAATCTTCGTATCCGCGGCTTTCAGCCTGCTTCCTGGCATGCGCGAGATGCTGTTCGCTATCGAAATTGTCACGCGACGGTTCGATGAGGTGGTTGCCCGGGGTGAATGTCATGGCTGTGCCTCTCCGATGGATGGGTAGTGTTGGCCGCGTTTGCTCGAGCCCTTGCTGGTCATTGCCTGCCAGGCGGCAAGCTCAAACACTTCAATCGATGCACTTTCCAGGATAGCCGTGCAGGTGATCACGGCGTCCGTCGCGGTCAGCCGACTGTTGCCGGACGCCAGGTTGACTGTTCGATCCTCCTGGGCGCGGGCCGCCAGAACGCGCAGCAATGCGTTGAGAGCACTCGTGAGGGCTTGGTCAGACAAGACGTCCAGCTTGCCGGCGTCGATAGATGCTTCGCAAGTGTCCGCCAGCTGAAACGCCAGCTCGTCGGCGCCAGGAGCGTCAGATCTCGACATACAGGCCCCCATCACGCGCGGTAACTTTGAACTTCTTCAGCCTCAAAGCTGCATTACATACGTGTTCACCGGTTTCGAGGTGATACTCGTAGCCATGCCACGGGCAAACGATGTGCATGTCATCTTCATCGAAGCGCTGACCCAGGAAGATGCCGCCTTCGCCGATGACATCCACGACCTGGGGCAGGCGGAGGCCCTCACACGCAGGTCCGCCTTGATGGGCGCACAAATTTTGGTACGCGTAGAAGCGACCGCCCTGATGGATCACACCGATCTCAAGGTCGTTGTGGTTGAAAATCCGCACCTCACCATTTGCGATCTCACCAGTGCTGCAGACGAAATGCTCACTCATTGCATTCTCCCAAAATAGTAAGGTACCTTACTATATTTGCGCCACATTTCCGGTCAAGTCAAACCGTCCTGGCACCAAACTCATTGCGCGCCGGGCGAACCGACCGCGCTGCTAACTTCCTGATTCAAAGCGGAAAAAAATTCCGCGGCGAGCTTCTTTGATGTGGAGGTTATCAATCGGCTGCCCAATTGGGCGATCTTGCCCCCCACATCGGCTTTCGCTGTGTAGGTGAGCATGGTCGAAGACGGGCCGTCCTCTCTCAGCCTCACGTCGGCTCCCCCTTTTGCGAAGCCTGCAATTCCACCCTTTCCTTCACCCGAAATGGTGTAGGCATTCGGCCGCTGGAGATTGCTTAGCGTCACACTGCCCAGGAAGGTGGCCTTGATCGGCCCCATCTTAAGTTGAACGGTGGCGGTCATCGCCGTGTCTGACGCTTTTTCGAGGCTTTGGCAGCCCGGAATCACCCGTCTTAGTATGTCGGGATCGTTCAAGGCCTTCCAGACCATGTCTATCGGGGCCTCGATGCGCTCCTCACCTTCGATAAGCATCGCCATTTTCGGACTTTCATCTTCTGCAGTAAGGGGTCACCAGGCGTGCGGCCACATGGCGTCCGGAAGGATCGGTTCGTCTTGGGTTCGCGCGGCGAGGTGGCGGTAGGCACCGCCAAAGAAAAGGAGAGGGGCCGACGTGGCACTGGCGTTGCGCATGGCCTCAACGACGCGCCCAAGGATGACGATATGGTCACCACCATCATAGCGCGCGTAGGTTTCGCACTCGAACCACATCAGTGCGCCATCAATCAGCTCGGCATCGATACAAGTCGCGCGACGCGTGCTGACACCCGTCCACTTGTCGCCAAGGCTGCGCGCAAAACGCGTCGATAGCTCGGCTTGATCGTGGGCAAGCACGCTTACGGCGAAACTCGCGGTTTCGCGCCAGATGTCGATGGCCTTCGCGTTCCTGGCTATACAAAACGACACCAGTGGCGGATTGAGCGACACTGAGTTGAAGGAGCTTATGGTTGAGCCGATCCGCTCGCCTCTACAGGTGGCCGTGACGATGACGACCCCGGTCGCAAAGCTTCCGAACGAGTCCCGGAGTTGGCGCCCGTCTTCGATCATCATCTTCTGCGACGGTTCAGCCATGAGTGTTGCAATCGCCGACATGCCCATCGAGCAAATACCGATCCACCTTGTCCCTCCCCAGTTGCCCCGTTCAACGCAACGGAGAAAGGCTCCGTTATATATACACTAGATACCTTTATAATGTACATATTTTGGATGTCAAGTTGCCGGCACATCTCATGCTCGGCGGGGGCAGCGACTATCCCTGGCGGTTGAGCGTCGCCTCATTGAGCGCTTGCCAAATCCTGTGGGGGGAGGCCGGCATTTCGAACTTGTCCACGCCACGACTGTGAAGCGCGTCCAGGATGGCGCTCTGGACGGCTGACAGGGCCCCAACCGTGCCAGCCTCGCCCGCGCCCTTCACGCCAAGCGGGTTGGTGGAGGTGGGGACTACATGACTCTCGACATGAACGAAGGGCACGTCATCGGCCCGTGGCATGCCGTAATCCATGAATGAGCCGCTGAGCACCTGACCGTCGTCACCAATCACAATTTGCTCGGATAAAATCTGCCCGATTCCCTGGACCACGCCTCCAACGATCTGGCCTTTCACGAGCATCGGATTAATCTGCACGCCGACGTCGTCAACGACGTGGTAGCTGAGGACCCTCGTTACGCCCGTGTCCGGGTCGATCTCCACTTCGCAGATATGACATCCGTTCGGAAAGGTCGCCTGCTTGAGGGCGACGGTCGCATGCTCATGCAGCCCAGGCGACATCCCTGCCGGTAGGCTGCCTACGTCGTGCGCAGCTATGGCAGCCCCGGACAGGGAAATGCTGCGGTTTGATCCTCGAGCGAAGAATGAGCCATCTCGAAAGTCGAGCTCTTCGGGCGAGGCATTGAGGATGTTTGCCGCGATCGCACGGGCCTTGTCGATGATTTTTTCAGCAGTTTTGTGAAACGCCGCTCCAAACGCCATCATGGTGCGCGATCCGAAGGTGCCGCGACCGTGCGCGACCTCATCGGTATCGCCGTACACAACCTCGACAAGCTCTTCGGACAACCCAAGCAGGCTCTGTGCCATCTGAAGATAATTCGTCTCGTGCCCCTGTCCTTGCGAATGACTTCCGGCCAGGATCTTCATGGAGCCGTCGGCAGCGAACTTGATTTCGGCATACTCCTCGAACGGGCGGTCCGGCGGGCCCCCCGCGATCTCGATTGCATAAGCGATTCCAATGCCCCGGATCTTGCCCTCGGCTTCCGACAATTGACGCCTTTGCGGAAAGCCATTCCAGTCCGCGACACGGGCGCATTTTTCCAGAACGATTTGGAATTCGCCGCTGTCATACGTGAATACAAGCGGCGTCCGGTAAGGCATCGCCTCGACCGGGATCATGTTGCGACGTCGAAGTTCCAGCCGGTCAATGCCCAGCCGGCGTGCCGCCTTGTCGATGATTTGCTCGATGTAGAAAGTCGCCTCGGGCCGACCCGCGCCGCGATAGGGACATGTCGGTAAAGTGTTGGTGAAAATTCCCCGAACCGCGACGTCAAAGGCGCCAGTTGTGTAAACGCCCGCCAAGCCACCGAGATTGTTGGTCGGCGAATGCAGACCGTTCGAAGCGACGTACGCTCCAATGTTGGCGAGGGTCGACACTCTCAGGCCGAGAAAACGCCCATGCGCATCGAGAGCCAGCGAGACGTCGGAAACATGGTCGCGCGACTGATGATCGGAAAGGAAGCCTTCCGACCTCTCACATGCAAATCGAACCGGCCGGCCGATCAGCCGCGATGCCCAAAGCACGAGCACAAGCTCGGGGTGGAGGCTTGCCTTCATGCCGAATGCGCCGCCGACATCAGGCCCAATGACCCGAAACCGATCCTCCGCAAGACCGAAAACCGCTGCCAGTTCGCGACGCACCGAATGCGGTGACTGCAGACCTGCGTAAAGCGTGTAGCGTTCGGTATGTGAATCGAAAATTCCAAGCGCCATGCGCGGTTCAAGCGGGTTCGCGGTCACGCGGGTGATCACGTAGCGGTCACTGACCACGTGTGTCGCCGCCTCGAAGGCGCGGTCGCAGGCAAGTCTGTCACCTACTCTGTGCTCAAAGCAGATATTGTCTTCCTCGCTTGACCAAACGCGTGGCGCGTCAGGCGCGATGGCCTGAAGCATGTCTACGCATGGTTCCAGAACGTCGTACTCGATGTCGATCAGTTCGGCGGCATCTTTGGCCTGGTTCACAGTCTCCGCAATGACTGCCACCACAGCGTCGCCGACATGCCGAACGTAGCCAGAAGCAAGCGGCATATATGGGGGCACAAAATTCGGATCGCCGTTGGCCTTCTTGCGCATGACGCGGAGCGGGAATGGCTTGAAGTTCTCGGTCGCCATGGCATGGGGATCAAGCACCGCCAGGACCCCCGGCATTTCCCGCGCCGCAGAGCAATCGATAGAAGTGATTCTTGCGAAGGCGTGCGGAGACCTTACGGCCACGAGATGCGCCGCACCTTCGACTTTCGTTGCGATGTCGTCAGTATAGCGACCTTCCCCCGTGATGAGACGCAGGTCCTCCCGGCGGCTGACGGAATCGCCTATGCCTCCCATCCCCCGGGCCTGCGTCTCCAGCTCTGCAATGCGTCTCTTCATCCGGGGACAGCTGACTTCCCGGGGGCGGCCGCATTTGCGAGCGAACCGCCTGTCGCCTCTCCACGAACTCGCTCATACCGAAGGAAAGGGGTCTGCGCCTTGCTGAAGGCGTAGTTGATCGTCGACGTCACGGCAAAGATGATGACCATGACTGCGTACATGGAGCTGATGTTGAACTGATCGGAATAGTGGATCATGCGGGCTCCGAGACCCACATTGGCGTACGCAATCTCTGCCGACAGGACGCCGATAATGGACATCGCCATGCTCAGTTGCAGTCCAATCATCAACGGGCGGGATATGGCAGGGATATAGATCATCCTGGCCATCTGAGTGGGCCTGAGATCGAAGCTGTGACCGACATTGATCAGGACGCGATCAATCTGAAGGACCGCTGCAACTGTGCTCAGCACAGTTGGGAAGAATGCCGACATTGCCGCCTTCGCGATCTTCGATTCGATGCCGAGTCCGAATACAAGGAAAAGAATAGGAAGGAAGATGACCTTCGGCATGCTGGCCAAGGCCAGGATGTAGGGCTCGAATGCACGGCGGGAAAAGCTGCTGCTGCCGAGCCAAATGCCAGTGACGATCGCCAAGCTGGAACCGAAGAAAAACCCGATCACGGATTCGAGCAGCGTATAGCCAAGGTCCACGTAGAGCGATGGATCGATCAACTCAAACCAAAGCGCCTTTGCCACCAGCAGTGGCTGCGGGACAATTCCCTCATAAAGCAGACCGGAAACCGCAATCGCCTGCCAGGCGGCAAGCAGAATGGCGATCGTGACAAGCTTGATCCACGTTACCTGCGATAAACGCCAATGAGTGGAGACATTGCGAGTCATCTTAACGGACCATCTTTTCCAGCCGATTTATGATCAGCGTGAATGCGATGCTGATCAGCGCAACCGCGCAGATCGCGGTATAGGTGCCGGCGATATCGAAGCGAAAATATCGATCGGAAACCATGCGTCCGAGACCGCCAGCATCCACCAGGAATTCCACAGCGATGATATTGATGAGCGTGTAGACAAGGCCAAGCCGAATCCCGGCGAAGATGGTCGGAACACTGCTCGGGAGGATGATCTTCCAGAAGATCGTTGCCTGGGAGAGATGAAAACTTCGGCCGACATTGATCAGTGTCTCCGGAACGGTCATGAACGCTACCCTGGCGTGGATGATGATGGGGATGACGCCCGACACGAACCCCATGAAGATCAGGGTGAAGTTGTTACGTCCGAAAATGACCATGAAAAGCGGATAGAGAAGGAAAACCGGCGCCGCGAACAGCGATGCCAGCCAACCTTCATACGCACTCCCGAATGCCGGCTTTCGGTAGAGAAAATATCCGACCGGCACTGCCACGATCACTTCGGCGGCAAGAGCGGCCGCCACGAGACTGAACGTCAGCTGGGAAGCGCTAAGGATCTGCCCCCGGAACTCCCTGGAAAACAGCCCCGCGATGGCGTCGCTCGGCAAGGCAACCACAGCCCGCGAAACGATATCGCTGGCGACGAGCCACTCGATGACACCAAGGATGCCGGTGACGACAAGCAAGCCGAACAAGACGGCCGGATCCAGCAGCCTGCGGATTGTCCTGGCGAAGGCGTTTGGCAGCGAGACCTTCTCGGGTCGCTGCTCGGAATTTGGGGGGACCGTCGCGCTGGACATTGCAGATCAACCTTCGCGGGCTAGTGATGGTTTAGCCATTCCATGCTCGAGCCGTCCGTCGGCTCGATAGCGATGTCGAGCAGATACGATCGACCGGACTCCACGGCGGCCAGCCCCCGCTCCAAGGCTGCGGCTATGTCGGCCTGGTCTTCTACCGTCGCCTCTGTCTCAAAGCCCAGATCCCGGGCCAGGCCCGGAATGTCGACCGGCGGGTTGTCCAGCCGTTGGCCGATCCACTTGTTCTGGGTCGGCCTGTTGCGTGCCAACGCAACCGCTTCCTGCTGAACTTCATCAGTGTAGTAGGATCGGTTGTTAGCGACGACGATCAGCAAGGGGATCCGGTAATGGGCGGCCGTCCATATGCCGGTAGCACCGCCGATGAATTCGCCGTCTCCCATCAAGCCAACCGTCAGACGATCGCTGCCTTTCAAGGCAAGGGCCGCCCCTACCGTCATGCCCGGCCCGGAGCCAACCGCGCCACCGCCGTCATAGCCGAGATAATCCATCGGATGTTCGAATGGATAGGCGCCGGCGGGCCAGTTCAAAGGTACGCGGGCCAGACACAGCGCGCGGTTCCCACGTGCTTTGCGCAGCGCAACGCCGATATCGCGCAGCGTCGGCTTGGACGATTTTCGTTGCCCGGGCGCCGTCGCATGAGGCTTTGCCTCATCGGGCCGCGCCGGCGCAATGCTGCGCTTGTGCAACGCCTCGATCAGCGGGGCAAGGATCATATCGGGTTCAACTGCAATGCGCAGATCGACGGGCGCGAGCCGTTGATGGTCGCCCGACCAGCCGTTGTGCACATGGTGGTCGACTGAGACGTGGATGGTTTGTGCGCGTTGCGCGCCGTCGTTAATGGCTTGACGCATCACGTCCGCGAGGTCGTCCCAGCCGAGGCTCAGAACAACGTCGGCATCGGCGAGAATGCGCCTGTTGCCTTCCGTCAGGAACAGATCGGGAGGGGCGCCGTGCAAGGCATGGCCGGTCGGGAACGCGGCGCCGAAGCGGAGATCCGTGATGACCCGTGCACCCAGCATCTCGGCAAGGCGGATACGCGCATCCCAATCCTGCTTCGATCGGGAGACCCGACCCACCAACATCGCCGGGCGGTTCGAGCCGGCAAGCATGCTGGCCGCTTTCTCGACGGTCTCAATGCTCGGGGCTGCGGCAACGGGAGGAAGGAACAGATCCATGTTGGGAAATTTGATCGGCTCCGAAAGCACGTCTTCCTGCAGGCGGCGGTCGAGGGCCACATACGACGGCCCGCAGGGCTGCGTGCACGCCATCATGTTGGCGCGCAAAATTGCTTCGATGGCGGCAGCGGGCGAGGCGGGCTGATCATCCCATTTAACGAAGTTTCGGATGAGTGCGCCTTGATCGCGCGACGTATGCAGCCAGTCGATCCAATTCCTGCGAACCGCGCTGTCAACCGCGCCGGTTGCACCGAGCATCAGGATCGGGACGCGGTCGCACCAAGCATTGAAGACCGACATCATGCCAAGCATGAGCCCCACATTGCTGTGCAACACCACGGCCATCGGCTTGCCAGCCGCCTTGGCGTATCCGTGGGCGACTGCGACAGCGCTTTCCTCATGCAGCGAAAGAAGCAGCGTCGGTCTTTCATTGCCCAGATAGTTCACGAGACTATCATGCAGTCCCCTGAAGCTGGACCCGGGATTGATGCATACATATTCGATGCCCAGCCGCCGCAGCATTTCGGCGACGACGTCGCTTCCCCAGTTGAGGGACGGGTCGGTCACACCTACGGCTTCGTCGCGCTGCATCTTGGCCTCAATTGAAAGTATCGATGATCGTCTTGATCTGCGTATGTTCCAAAAGGCCCTCGATCCCGGCTTCGCGACCGACCCCGCTGTCGCCAATACCGCCAAACGGCGCTTCCGGAGCGGTCACGGTAACGCCGTTCACGGCTACAACGCCGGCCCGCATGCCTGAGGATAAGTGGGCCGCGGCGCGATGCGACGAAGTGAAGGCGTAAGCCGCCAGGCCGTATGGAAGCGAGTTGGCCTCGGCCAGAACGGCATCGAGGTCGTCAAAGGCAGCGATCGGCGCCAGAGGCCCAAAGGGCTCGAGTTGCATGACATCGGCATCTGTCGGCACATTGCCAAGCACCGTAGGCTCGAAGAAGAAGCCGCGATTGCCGACACGCCTTCCGCCGGCGAGGATTTCGCCGCCACGTGTCGATGCGTCCTCCACGAACTGCTCCATCGCCTTCAGTCGCCGGAGATTGGCAACCGGTCCCATTTCAGTCGCCGGATCGGTGCCTTCGCCAACGCGCAATTGTTTGGCGCCTGCCGTGAAGCGGTCGACGAAACGGTCGAACACTGACCGATGGACGAAGAAGCGGGTCGGCGCGGTACAGACCTGTCCGGCGTTGCGGTATCGGGCCCGGAAGGAGAGGGTAGCCGCCCTGTCCACATCGGCGTCCGCCATGATGATCGCGGGAGAATGGCCGCCGAGCTCCAGCGTCACCTTTTTCAGGTGTCGCGCCGCTCGTTCGGCGACATGTTTGCCAACTGGGACCGAGCCGGTGAGGTTGACCTTCTTGATGATCGGGCTGTCGATAAGGTAATCCGAGACCTCAGCCGGATTGCCGAAGACGATGTTGACGACGTCGGCCGGCAGACCCGCTTCCAGCGCCAGGCGTCCCAGAATGACGGCCGGTCCCGGGGTCTCTTCCGAAGGCTTCAGGATCACCGAACACCCGGCCGCAGCAGCATGAGCGATTTTGCGCGCCGCCATCATGCAAGGAAAGTTCCAAGGCGAGAAAGCCGCCACGGGCCCCACGGGCTCATGGACGACGCTGATGCTCGTATCCGGATAGCGAGCCGGGATGACGCGTCCGTAAAGCCGCCGGCTTTCTTCCGAAAGCCAATCGACGAGCTCAGCAGTCGCAGCGACTTCGGTCCTGGCCTCGGAAAGTGGTTTGCCCTGTTCGGCTGTTATCCGCGGCGCGAGCTCGTCCACCGCTTCCCTGATCAATGTTGCGAAGCGCCGGACCACCTTGGCACGGTCCTGCGGCAGCACAGTGCGCCAAGTCTTGAAGCCACGGTCAGCGGATTCCAGCGCACGGTCGAGGTCATCCCTGGTGGCAAGCGGCAAGCGTGCCAACTCTTCCTCGGTGGCGGGATTGATGACCGCAAGCGTCTCCTTGCCGGCTCCTTCCGTCCATTCTCCGGCGATCAGATGTCTCAGCGCCATCACGTCAGTCGCTCCTTGAGATGGTAGAACGTGCTGAGCTCATGCGTCGGCCCGATCGCCTCGGTTTTTCTGACGTAGTCGGCATTGATCTGCGAGAAATCGTTGACGCCGAGAAGTCCAAGCGCGTTGATGATTTCGCGTTCGAGCAGCTCAAGGCAGCGGACCAGTCCATCCTCGCCTCCCGCCGCCAGCGCCCAGCCCTGGAGGCGGCCGATCGCGACGGACGACGCTCCCAGCGCCATGGCCTTGATGACGTCGCTGCCTCGCAGGAAACCGCCATCCACGATCAGCTCGGCCCGCCCTTGTACCGCGGGAGCCACCTCGGCAAGCGTCTGGAGCGCTCCAAGGCAGTGATCGAGCTGGCGACCGCCGTGATTGGAGATGTAGAGTGTGTCTACGCCTCGCTCCACCGCATACGTGGCATCGGCGACGGAGCCGATTCCCTTCAGGATGAACGATCCCTTCCAGAGATCGCGGATGCGGGCCATCAGGTCCCAGGTGATGGCCGCCTGGAGGTGCCGATCCTTCTGGGCGCGGACACTTGGCGGCAGCCATTTGTTCATAAGCTGGCGCTCGCGGATGCCGTAGTAGGCGGAATCGACCGTCAGCGCCAAGGAACAGTATCCGGCAGCCTTGACGCGTCCGATGATCGCTTTGATCCATTCCCAATCGCCGCGGACGTAGAGCTGAAAGACCTTCGCGCCCTCCGTCGATTCAGCGATTTCTTCAAGAGACGGTTCGGTGATCGAAGAAATTATGGGCAAAGTACCGAAACGAGCTGCAGCCTTGGCGGAACTTGCCCCGCCGCCGGCATGAATTGCCTGCAGCGAGCCGATCGGGGCCAACAGAACGGGGATCCGGACTTTTTGGCCAAGCGTGATGGCGTGCGGCTGGACGACCGACATGTCACGAAGAACGCGCGGAATGAACGCGTAGCTGTCGATCGCATGGCGGTTGCGGCGCATTGTCATTTCGGACTCGGCGCCACCGGTGAGGTAGTCCCACACGTCCTGGGTCAGGTTCCGCCGGGCGACGCCGACAATCTCTTGGTTGCAGGTGAACTCGCTCATGCCGTGCCTCAGTTCTGTTCCAGGCGCATCAGGCGGCGGACTCGGCTTCGACGGCGGCCACAGCGCTGGCCAACGCACGGATGCCCTCGCGCAGATGCGCGCGCGTCGCCGTCAGGGGCGGCATCAGCCGGATCGTAGACCCATAGCGACCGCACGACATGATGCGTACGCCTTGGCCTTCGCATTTTTGCAGGATGGCACCAACGCGCTTGAGGTCGAGCGGGGTGCGTGTCTCCTTGTCCGATACCAACTCGATGCCGATGAAGAGACCGCGCCCGCGCACGTCGTCCATGAAGCGGCTTTTGGCGGCCATCTCGCGCAGCATGGCCTTCAACTCCTCACCTACGATGGCCGCCCGGCCGATCAGGTCATCCTGAGGGTCGGTCAGGATCTCGAGGTTGGCCAAGGCTACCACGTTGGCAAGAGCGTTCTCGGCGCCGGTGATGACCTGCGACGCCAAGGGTAACTTTTCGCGGTAGCGCTCGTGAATGGTCAGCCCCGAAAGTGGCAGGTCGCCTCCAACGGCCTTCGCCCACACCATCATGTCGGGCACGATGCCGAAGTGCTCGTGTGCCCACATCTTGCCGGTGCGGCCACCCCCCGCCTGGATCTCGTCAATGATGAGGAGGATGCCTTTCTCGGTGCAGACGTCTCGCACCATTTTCATGAATTCCGGTGGCGGATCGATGTAGCCGCCGTCGGCTTGCATGGATTCAATGATTACCGCGGCAACATCGTCAGCGCCGGTGTTGGGGGTCGTCAGCTTGTGCTTGAGATACTTGCCGCACAGCGTGCCACAATCGGGTTGCTTCATTTCGGCAAAGCAGCGGTAACAGTAGGGATATGGCAGATGCATGACACCTGGCATCAAGGGGCCGAACCGAGCGCGGAAGTTCTCTCGTGTCGTCAGGGCCAGCGAGCCATGAAAGACGCCATGATAAGCGCCTTCGAAGGCCACGATCTGACTGCGTCCGGTAATGGCCTTGGCGAATTTGAGCGCGGTCTCCACCGCCGCTGATCCGCTCATTCCAAACCAGGTGAAGCATTGATCGCGCAAGCCATCCGGCATCGTCGAGTTGAGTTTCTCGGCCAGTCGAACGGTGGTGTCGTTCACCAGGCCGGCCGAATGCATGAGCTTCTCGCATTGCTCTCGGATCGCCGTCACGACCTTCGGATGATTGCGCCCGACGCTCGAGACAGCCACGCCCGCCGACATATCGATGAACGTATTGCCGTCCGGGTCCTGGAACCCAGCCCCCATCGCGCTCTCAATGACCAGGCGGCCTCGCACCGATGGTCGAGTTGGGCTTTGCGCTTTCATCGCCCGTTCCAGAACCGCGCTGGATGCGGGACCTGGAAGTGTATTGGTGACCATCTTTGGCATCGTCGCATAGGAAAGGGCTGCCAAGCGCTCTTCAGAGATCATATCGAAGCTCCAACACCTTATTGGTTGCACCGCGCCGATAGCGCGCCGACGACTGCTATTGCCAGACGACGACCTGAGGCGGATTGATGATCCCGTGCTGCGCCTTGTTCGCGAGCATCTCGAATGCCTGAGGCACCTTGTCGATGCCGCGCAGCGTATGCAGGATGGTTGGCTCGATCTTGACCCGCCCCGAAGCGACCAAATCTATCGAATACTGGATCATGCGGGCCGACGGCGCTCTGCGCCCATGAACGCGCAACGCCTTCTTCTCGATAAGCCCATAGACAATCTGCGCACCCGCCGGAAGGTGGCCAACTTCCATGATGCGGCCCTCGTTCCGCAACATCTGCAGACCTTGCTGAAAGGCCGACGTTCCGGCGTGCCCCTGCTCGTTGCTGCCGCCCGCGCAGTCGACCACGACGTCGCAACCGAGACCGTTCGTGATCTCCATGACGGCCTCGACGGGATCGGCATTCGTGACGTTGACCGTGATGTCGGCCCCGAGGGAACGTGCGAGATCAAGCACCGAGTCTCGCCGGGCGATCGCGATTACCCGCCTGGCTCCTGCCACCCGCGCCACCTGCATCGTATCGAGCCCCATCGGCCCCAATCCGATCACGGCGACTGTGTCACCCATCGAGATGCCGAGGCCCTCCAGCGACGAAACCATCGAGACGAGAGGCTGCATTGAAGCGCACTCCGCATCGCTGACTTCGTCGGGTACCGCGGCCACGACGTGCGCGGGCACGGGGAAGTACTCGGCAAGGCAGCCGGGCGTATCCTCTCCAACGAACGTCGACGACCGGCAATATTGCGGCATGCCGGACTTGCAGTACTTGCAGCGTCCGCACTGCGCGCCGCGATGATAGAAGACGCGGTCACCGACTTTGAGATGTTCGACACCGGCGCCCAGTTCAACGACCTCGGCGCAGAACTCGTGGCCGAAAAGCGGCAAAGGCCGTTTCTTGGACCACATCTCCTTGTAGGCCTCGTGGCTGGACACAGGCAAGCCGCGGAACTCGGCCACCTCTGTGATGGAAAGCTGCAGCACGCGCGTACGAACTACGACCCAGCCTGGCTCGGCCTTCGGCATTGGCGCGTCTTCCAGGCGCATGTCGTTGAAGTCATAGGACAGCCAGGCTTTCATCGCTCACTCCGGTCATTTTCCTCATGATAGATCGCGAAGTGAATCCAAGTCAAACAAAAGCTACCGATGGAATGTAAATTTTGTAGCTTAATTGCGTTGACAATCGCTTTCGACGGATCACATTGCCCGGGCAGCTTCGACCCGAAGGTCGGCCCAAATCTCGCCCACGAAACGGCTGAAAAGCTCGGTGCCGATCATCTCCGACGTCCGGGGTCGCGGCAGGTCTATGTCTATCACGCGTTTTATCGTGCCTGGCCGGTGTGTCATGATGATCACCCGGTCGCTGAGCTGCACTGCTTCGGTAATGTTATGAGTTATAAGAAGTGTTGTCTGTTTGAGCGACTGCTGAATCTGTAAAACCTTGTCACCCAAAAGCATGCGGGTCTGTTCATCAAGTGCCGCGAACGGTTCGTCCATCAACAGAATTTTTGGCTTGGCAGCCAGCGTCCTTGCAATCGCCACGCGCTGCCGCATGCCGCCGGACATCTCCGAGGGATAATGGTTGTCAAATCCCGCCAGCCCGACCAGCGCCAGCAGTTCTTTGGCCTGCGCGTGACGCTCGGTCTTGGCAATCCCCATCGCCTCCAGCGGAAACGCGACGTTGTTCAGCGCTGTGCGCCAGGGGAATGTCGATTCCTGCTGGAAGACGCTGCCAATCGACCTGCGAATATCGGGTCCGGTTTTCCCATCCACCAGAACCGTTCCATCATAGCGCGAGAAAAACCCGCCTATTATGCTAAATAACGTCGACTTTCCGCAGCCACTCGGCCCGATTATAGATATGAATTCACCTTGCTTGACATCGAACGAGAAGTCCTGCACCGCCCAGATTGGGGTTTCGGCGGCTCCGTAGGACTTTCCGACTTGCCGAAGGCTTAGCGCCGTCGGCTGCTGTGAATCTTTAGGTTTAAATGGCATTACGCTGCTTGCAGTCATCGGGCGCGTTCCACAAATAAGCTTATCCGACTGTCAACTCGAATGACTGTTCATGGTGCTGCCAAACCCACGACGTTTGGCAGCACCATTCGGGAGTTACTTGCTCGGCGTCGTGTACACGATATCGATCAGCTTCTCGAGTTGCTCCTTGGTCGGCTTCTCCTTGATCGAACCGCTCGAGGCGGCGTGGTCGACAACCTTGTCCAGGTTCTTCAGCGGTCCGAATGCCAGGGTCTGGCGCTTGTAGAAACTCATGCCCTTCTCAGCGACATCTGCGTCGATCTTGTTCAGCTTGGCGTAGAACTCGGCCGACTTGTCGGGGTTGGCGTATGCCCAGTCGATGCATTGGTCGAGCACTTTCATGAAGGTCTCGACAGCAGGCCTGTTCTTGGCAACGAAGTCCGAGTTGGCAATGACGACACGGCCGGTCAACTCGCGTTGCGAGGCAACATCGTCGCCCGAGAACAGAACCCTGACTTTACCCTGCTTGACCTCCTTCAAGACGCTTGGAGGGACGGAATATCCGACATCGACCTGTCCGCTCATCGTCATGGTCAAGGTGGCGTCCAATGCGCCGGTTGCGATGGGCTTGAAGTCGATGCCGCGCTCCGCCTTCAGACCCAGAAGAATGGCCTCGCCCGCACCTCCAGGTCGAGGGAATGCAACAGACTTGCCGGCCAAGTCCTCAATCTTTTTGACCGGGCTGTCGGCAGGGACATAGAAGAAGCTGTCGTTCTGGCCGAGAAATTCGGCGCTGATGACCTTGATTGACGCGCCTTGCATCGATGCCGCCAGCACCGCATTCACACCAGGAGAGTAGCCGATGTCCATGCCGCCGGCGATCACGGCCTGGACGTTTTCCGAACCACCTCGGGTGGACGTGACCTGCACGTCGAGCCCAGCCTTCTTGAATTCACCGCGCTCCGCGCAAAGCGTCGGTTGAGATGTATCCCAGAGGCCGAGAAATGTTGTTGCGACCTTGATCGTCTGCAGCTCTTGCGAAGCCGCGGGCTGGACGAGCGACAGAAGCGCGGTTGCCAGCGTCATATGGTGTCCGTAGCGCATATCGTTCCCCTTATGGTTGCGTAAGTTGCTCTAGCGCCTGTGCAGCGGAAATAGCTACACTAATCACTTACGGTACGTAGATAAATATTGTATATAATCGCTTGTCAAGCCTGCTGCGGTATGGAAGGATGGGACGTTCCTTTTTCGCATCCTCAGACAATGGAAATCCATGCATAAGCCGCTTCCAGATAGGGCCAAGGTCGTTGTCGTGGGCGCAGGTGTCGAGGGTCGGGCAACCGGCCTTCGGTCCAAGGCTGACGTTGAGGATGTGGCTCTCAGGCTGGAGCACGGCCACCTGCATCTTGACGCCAAGGATTGGTCGCCGGAGGTGAAGTGTTCTTTCCCTCTAGCCTTTGAGGAGGCTTCTCCGGTGCCTGATGCCGTTGAACGGCAGCGCGCGAGCAGCAACGTCTCGACTGACCCGGCTCGAACCCGGCTGAACAACAGCTGCCAGGACGACGATGCGCTCAAAATGGGTGAAAAGCTCAAGCGGCGCCCGGTAAAGGCGCGCCGCAACTGCGCTGCGGTCCGAATGGACCAGGCAGAGAAATACGATCGCGTGCGCCACCGGCAGGCACCGTGGTCGTCGAAGACTCTGGAACGCCCGAATCTCGCAAGGCGGTAGACGATGCACA